>ERZ772937.2065-NODE-2065-length-13190-cov-2.648877_pt1 | contig 13190 bp, 11 predicted proteins | sample MGYA00512113_ERZ772937 | MGnify/ENA primary metagenome ERZ772937 (study PRJEB29015, sample SAMEA2737649) | human gut metagenome | biome: human gut; feature: human-associated habitat; material: faeces | place: China | collected 2012 ... | reverse complement strand
CCTTTGAGTGGTGGCCCGGCCTAAAGCTCTTTCACTCCCACGATCTTGCCCATTGGGAGCGCCTGCCGGCCCCGCTGACCCGCCAAAGCCAGCTGGATCTGACCGGCGTGGCCGATTCCGGCGGCGTCTGGGCACCCCACCTGAGCTGGTGCGATGGAAAATTCTACCTGATCTATTCCAATGTCCACAACTTCGGCGGCACCTTCTACGATGTGGACAACTACCTTGTCACGGCATCGGACATCCGCGGCCCGTGGAGCGAGCCGGTATTTCTGAACAGCAGCGGGTTTGATCCGTCCCTGTTCCACGCGCCGGACGGCCGCAAATACCTGCTGAACATGGCGGCCGAGTACCGCACATGGAAGGTCCGATTTGCGGGCATCATGATGCAGGAATACTCCGAGGCTGAAGGTAAGCTCATCGGCGAGCCCAAGATGCTCTGGCGCGGCAGCTCCAGCCGCACGACCGAGGGCCCGGCGCTCTACTATAAGGACGGCTGGTATTACCTTTTCTGTGCCGAGGGCGGCACCGGCGTGCGCCACTGCGAGGTAGTGCTGCGCAGCCGCCATATCGATGGCCCCTATGAGCGCGGTCCCTATGAGCCGCTGATCACGGCATGGCCGTACCCTGCCAACCCGCTGCAGAAGGCGGGCCACGCCAGCATGGCGCAGGGGGCGGACGGCAGCTGGTTTTTGGCACATCTCTGTGGCCGCCCCGTGGGGCCGGACAAGGATTGTATCCTTGGGCGCGAAACTGCGATTCAACCGCTTGAATGGCGTGACGGCTGGCCCTGTCTGCAGGGCGGCACCGATGAGCCACGCCTGACCGTAGAGACCCCCTACCCGGACTGCCCCGTACCTGCGGACAGTGCCGAGGGGGTGGATTGGGCGGAGGAGTTTGACGCCACTGTTTGGGATGACCGGCTGCAAAGCCTGCGGCAGCCGCTGGGCGACCGCGCCAGCCTGACGGCGCGCCCCGGCTGGCTGCGGCTGTACGGTGCGCAGAGCCTTGAGTCCCGCTTCCGGCAGAGCCTGCTGGCAGCACGGCAGCAGCATTTCAACTGCCGCGTCGAAACCCGTATTGACTTTGACCCTGTGGACTACCATCATACGGCCGGTCTTGTCTACTACTACGACAACAACAGCCACTATTATCTGGCCCTGACCCGTGATGAGCGGCTCGGCCGCGTGCTGACGCTGATGCGCCGCCGATTAAAGCAGTTCGACATGCCCATCGGCGCGGGCGTCCCCGTGCCGGACGGCGCGCTGACGCTGCGGCTGGAAACAAATACTGCGACAGCACAATTCTACTGGTCCGCTGACGGCGAGAAGTTTGCCGCCATCGGCCCGGAGTTGGACGCCACCGTGCTGTCCGACGATGCGCCGGAGCGCATTTTGCACGAAAACCGCTTTACCGGTGCTTTTGTCGGCATCTGCTGTCAGGATTTGACAGGGCAGCGCCGCTGTGCCGACTTTGACTATTTCCGCTACACATCTCTGGAATAATGACCCAAAGCGGGCCGGGAAAGCCCGGCCCGCCTTTCTGCAGAAATAAAAGGAGACGATCATGGATAAGCTGTCCGCTGCCGTTGTCAACGGCAACTACCAGAACCCTGTTCTGCCGATGGATTTCAGCGACCCCGATGCTGTGCGCGTGGGGGAGGATTACTACCTGATTTCCTCAAGCTTTACCTACCTGCCCGGCGTGCCGGTGCTGCACAGCCGCGACCTCGTCCACTGGGAGCGCATCGGCAACTGCGTTGAAAGGCTGCCCTTTGACCGCTATGCGGAGCCTGCCCACGGCTGCGGCCCATGGGCACCGGCGCTGCGCTGGCATGACGGGCGGTTCTACGCCTTTATCCCGCTGCCGGACGAGGGCATCTTCTACACCACCGCCACAGACCCCCGCGGCCCGTGGAGCGAGCTGCATTGTGTAAAGGCGGCCAGCGGCTGGATCGACCCCTGCCCGCTCTGGGACGATGACGGCAGCGTCTATATGGCGCACGCCTTTGCCAACAGCCGCTGCGGCATCAAGCACAAGATCCAGCTGTCCCGTCTTGACCCCGAGACGCTTGCCGTGGTGGAGGATGGCCCCATCGTCTTTGACGGCACGCTGACCCAGCCCACCGCCGAGGGCCCCAAAATGTACAAGCGGGACGGCTGGTACTATATCTTTATCCCGGCGGGCGGCGTGGAATACGGCTGGCAGACCGTGCTGCGCAGCCGCAACGTTCTTGGCCCGTATGAGGACCGCATCGTTATGCATCAGGGCAATGCCAAAACCAACGGCCCCCATCAGGGCGCGTGGGTCGATGATCCGCAGGGCAACGACTGGTTCCTGCATTTTCAGGACCGGTTTGAGCTGGGGCGTGTTGTTCATCTGCAGCCGATGTGCTGGCACAACGGCTGGCCCTTTATCGGACTTGAGCAGAACGGTGATGGCATCGGCGAGCCGGTGGACGCATGGCGCTGCCCGCAGGGCGAGGCCGTCGGCGGGCTGACGGTCAGCGATACCTTCCCCGGCGGGGTGCCGGGTCTGCAGTGGCAGTGGCAGGCCAACCCGCAGCCGGAAAAGTGGCTGCGCAGGGGGGCGGACGGCCTGCACCTTGTGTGCGGCAGCGCGGCCACGATCTGGCGCATGCCGAATATGCTCAGCCAGATGCTGCCCGCCGCGGACTTTACGGCTGAGGTCAGGCTGAGCCTGACAAACGCGGGAGCCGGTGCTAAAACGGGCGTGGTGATCGAGGGGCATACCTACTCTGCGATAGAGCTGTGCCGCAGCGAAAATGGCTGCCTTCTGCGCGTGCTGCGCGGCGATGTGAAGGAAAGCGTGCAGCGCGGGCAGGTCGTGCCCGTCTCCGGCGCACTGAGTGAAGCGGAGGAGGTCATACTTGCTGAGAAAAAACTTGACACGACTGAAATTGCGGTTACAATAAAAGTGACCGATGCCAGACAGGTGCAGTATGGGGTTGCCGCGGGCGGCGAGAATACCCCTCTGGGCGCAGCGCAGCCGATTACCCGCGCCACCTGGACCGGCGCGCGGCTGGGCGTGTATGCACGCGGCGGCACGGAGGCCGACACGGCGGATATTGCCGTTTTTGCCGTGAAATTCTGAGAACAAAAGGAGAAATCGAGCCATGGCGCAGATCGCAATCCGCCTGAACACATTGACTGAGGTCAAGGAATTTAACGCTGCTGCCGCGCAGATCCCGGGCGATGTGGATCTGCGCAGCGGGCGCTATTGTGTGGACGCCAAGTCCATCATGGGGATATTTTCCCTGAATCTGGGTCGTGATTTGACGGTGGAATCCAACGCTGTAAGCGAGGACGAGCTGCGAAAGCGCTTTGCCGCATATCTGGTGAAATAAAGGCAGGCGTTCAACAAGTGCCCTATACCGTATTTATTTAAAACAGCGCGCCCGGATGGCTGAGGCTTTCAGCCGCCCGGGCGCTTTTTGCGGAAAAAACCGCAGCGGGGGCGAGTGGATGGAACATCTTGCCTTTTTATGCTATAATGATTGTCAGAATTTTACCGGAAAGGCGGTGGGTAGGCGTGAAATACAAAATCGCGGTCTGTGATGACTCGGCTGCGGATAGAAGCTATGTTTTGTCTATGGTGCGTGGCTGGGCTGCCCGCGCCGGTCATGCGGTGCAGATCGATGCCTTTCCCTCCGCTGAGAGCTTTCTGTTCCGCTATGCCGAAGAAGGCGACTATGATATTCTGCTTCTGGACATCGAGATGGGCGCGATGGACGGCGTCACGATGGCGAAGGAACTGCGAAAAGATAACGATACGATGCAGATCATCTTCATCACCGGCTACTCGGATTATATTTCCGAGGGCTACGAGGTGGCGGCGCTCCACTATCTGATGAAGCCCGTGCAGGAGGAAAAGCTCCGGTCGGTGCTGGGGCGCGCCGCAGAAAAGCTGGCAAAGAATGAGACGGTGCTGAAGCTGGAGGCAGGCGGCGAAATGGTGCGTGTGCCCATTTATCAGATCCGCTATGCGGATGTATGCGGCAACTATGTGACGGTGCATGCGCTGACGGAGGTTACGGTAAAAATGCCGCTGGGCGAGCTGGAAAAGCAGCTGGACGAGCGTTTTTACCGCGTGGGGCGCTCTGCGCTTGTGAATCTGACCCAGATCAGCCGGGTCACCAGAACGGAGATACGCCTCAGCGATGGAACGGCCCTGCCTCTGCCGCGGGGCGCGTATGAGGGCGTCAACCGCGCGATTATCAACATGAGGTGACGGGTATGGGCTTGTTTTCCAAAAAAATTGAAAAGCAGATCGCCTCCTACCAGCAGGAATTGATCGAGACCCATTACCGGGAGGTAGACAATATGTACCGCCAGATCCGCGGCTGGCGGCACGATTACCGCAACCATATCCAGACGATGAAGGCCTACGCCGCCGCGCAGGACTGGGAGGCCATCCAAAACTACCTTGACCTGTTGGACACCGACCTGCAAACCGTGGACACGGTCATCAAGACAGGCAACCCCATGACCGATGCCATCCTCAATTCCAAAATTTCGCTGGCGAAGGCGAAGGGGATACGGGTCGTGGCCGATGCGCACATTCCCGTCCGGCTGCGCTCCTCGGAGATCGACCTTTGCTGCATCCTCGGCAATCTCTTTGACAATGCTATCGAGGCCAGTATGCAGCTGCCGGAGGACGAGCGTCTGATCCGGGTCTATATGGATATGAAAAACACCCAGCTCTACATCTCCTTCACGAATTTTACCGCCGGGAAGAAAATGCAGAAGGAGGGCAGGCTGTTCCGCAGCACCAAGGGCGAGGGGCATGGCTTTGGTCTTGTCCGCATCGACGCCATTGTGGAGCGGCTGGACGGCTACATCAGCCGCAACAGCGAGGACGGCGCCTTCACCACCGAGATACTGCTTCCGCAGGCGTGAAAGCTGCAATTCATCCCCCAGAAAAAGCGATTCGTCCCCGGAATCAACCGGGGGCGATTTTTTCTGCTATGCTAGGCTTGTGAGGTGAAACAACATGAAACACACAGAGAAACCGAAGTACGGCATCCGGCAGAATGTCTGCTTTATGGTGCGCACCGCATGGGAAAAGCGCAGACAGGTGCTGCTGCTTTGCGTTGTGCTTGCGGCCGTTCAGGTGGCGCTGAATCTGGCGCAGCTGTATATTGCGCCGGAAATTCTGGTAAAGGTGGAGCAGGGCGCGCCCGTGCGGGAGCTGCTGCAGACCATCGGGTTCTTTACGGCGGTGCTGTTCCTTTTGCAGGGGGCGGCGGCGTACTGTGAGGCCGTCCGTATGCCCGGCGAGATTGATGTGCGCTGTGCCATCATCCGCATGATGTCCCGGAAAAGCAGCGAGACCTCCTATCCAAATGTCCACGACTCCAAAATTCTCAAGCTGGAGGAGCAGGCGCAGCGGGCCGCCAGCGGCAACGACGATGCGGCAGAGCATATTTGGCGAACGCTGACCGAGCTGCTGGCAAATCTCGGCGGCTTTGCCGTATATCTGCTGCTGTTCTCCCGCTTGAGCCGCTTTTTGATCCTGCTGGTGGTGCTGACCGCCGCAGCGGACTTCTTCGTTTCCCGCTACATCAGTGAGTGGGAGTACCGCCACCGGGGTGAGCGGGAACAGTATGACAAGGAGCTGTACTATTTTCTGGATAAGCCCCGGCAGGTGCAGCTTGCCAAGGAGATCCGCGTCTTTGGCTTAGCCCCATGGCTGCGGGAGCTGCGGGAAAAATCCCTGCGGGCGCTCGCCGCCTTCATCACCCGCCGGGAAAAAACCTGCCTATGGGCCAATGCCGCCGATGTTGTGCTGACCCTAATGCGCAACGGCATCGCGTATGCGTACCTGATCCGCCAAACGCTGGTACACGGCTGGCCCGCATCGACCTTTTTGCTCTACTTTACCGCCGTCAGCGGCGCGGCAGCGTGGGTGACCGGCATCCTGACCCAGTGCAGCCAGCTGCACAAGGAGAGCATCGACCTGTCCAAAATACAGGAATATCTGCATATTCCGGAGCCGTTTCAGTTTGCGGGCGGCGCGCAGCCGCCCACAGCCGACGGGTACGAGCTGCAGCTGGAGAATGTGTCCTTCCGCTATCCGGGTACGGAGAAGGACATTATAAAGCAGATGAATCTGACCATCCGCCCCGGCGAAAGGCTGGCGGTGGTGGGGCTGAACGGCGCGGGCAAGACCACCATGGTCATGCTGCTGTGCGGCTTTTACGACCCCACCGAGGGGCGCGTGCTGCTGAACGGGCAGGACATTCGGGCGTTTGACCGCAGCGCGTATTACCGCCTGTTTTCCGCCGTGTTTCAGGGGTTTTCCATTTTGGATACCACGATTGCGGAATGTGTTGCCCAGACTGCAGAGAATATTGACCGGGAAAAGGTGGAGCGCTGTCTTGCGCAGGCCGGCCTGACGGAGACCATTGCGCAATTCCCGCAGGGGGTAAACACCCACTTTGGGCGGGATGTGTATCTGGACGGGGTGCAGCTTTCCGGCGGGCAGACCCAGCGGCTGATGCTGGCAAGAGCGCTTTATAAGGACGGGCCTATCCTGATTCTGGACGAGCCGACGGCGGCGCTGGACCCCATTGCGGAAAACGATATATACCAAAAGTACAGCGATATGACGGCGGGGAAAACCTCGGTGTTCATCTCCCACCGGCTGGCGTCCACCCGCTTCTGTGACCGCATCCTCTTTATAGCAGACGGCGGCATCGCCGAGGAGGGGACGCATCAGGAACTGCTGGCCAAGGGCGGCGCTTACGCGCAGCTTTTTGCCGTACAGAGCCGCTATTATCAGGAAGGAGGCGCACAGGATGAAGAAGAAGGCTGAGGGCATGGGCCTGCGGGAGACCTTTGCTATTCACCGGCGGGCGGCACGGGATATGCGCCGGGCCGCACCGGGCTGCTTTGCGCCGTTTATCCTCTGCGCCGCAGTGAAGGCGGCGGCCCCCTACGCAGTCATCTGGCTGTCTGCCCGGCTTATAGATGAGCTGTCCGGCCTTCGCAGACCGGAGATTCTGGGCAGATGGGTCTTATGGATCGTGGCCGTCAGTGCTGCGGCAGAGCTGCTCAAGGCCGTGCTGGAGCGGTGGAAAAATGTTTGGAGCGAGCTGCTTGACAGACAGGATGACGCTTTGTATACCGAGAAATTTCTGCGGATGGATTATGCCGACTGTGACAGGCAGGAAACACGGGATCTGTTCTCGCAGATCCGGCAGAATGCCAACTGGTCCGGCTGGGGCTTTACCCACCTCAAGCTGTACTATACGCAGGCAGTCCAAGGCGTTACCGGCATTTTAGGGGCAGCCGCCCTGACAGTGAGCTTGTTCACCCGGCAAGTCCCGGCCACGGCGGGAAAACTGACCGTTCTCAATCACCCGCTTTTCCTTGTGGGCGTCCTTTTGCTGATCGCCGCCTTTACCTGCCTTGGCCCGGTGCTGGTCGGCAGAGCCAACTACATCTGGAATACGCTTGCGGAGGAGGTACGCTTCGGCAATCGGGTGTTCGGCCACTTCGCTTTCATGCAGCCGGGAAAAAAGGAAGAGGATATGGATCGCAGGATGTACCGCCAGAGTGAACTGGCGGAGCATTATGTCCGCACGGTAAATATCTTCGGATTTGGCTCCCCCGTGGCAAAGGCATCTTATACCACGGTGGGACTGAGCAAGGCGCTGGCCGCCTCTCTATCCGCTGTTCTCTCCGGCGTTGTGTATGTGTTCGTATGCTTGAAGGCGCTGGGCGGTGCCTTCGGCATCGGCAGCGTGACCCAGTATGTCAGCGCTGTGACCACATTTTCCGGCAACGCCGCCCTGCTGCTGAGCACCGTCAGTCATATGCGGGCCAATGCTGAATTTCTCAAGACCATCTATACATTTCTGGACATTCCCAATTCCATGTATCAGGGGAGTCTTACCACCGAAAAGCGGTCGGATCGTCAGTATGATGTGGAGTTTCGGGATGTGTCCTTCCGCTATCCCGGCTCGGATATCTGGGCGCTGCGCCATGTGAATATGAGGTTCAAGGTCGGTAAGCGCCTTGCCATTGTGGGCGAAAACGGCAGCGGCAAGACCACCTTCATCAAGCTGCTGTGCCGCCTGTACGACCCGCAGGAGGGGCAGATTTTGCTCAACGGCATCGACATACGCAAGTATCGCTATGACGACTACATGGGGATATTCGCCGTGGTGTTTCAGGATTTTCAGCTGCTTGACCAGCCCTTGGGCGCCAATGTGGCGGGCTGTGCTGCCTACGACCGCGCGCGGGCGGAAAAGGCTTTGACGGACGCAGGCTTTGGCGAGCGGCTGGCCGCGATGGAAAAGGGGCTGGACACCATGCTTTACAGGGAACTGACGGAGGACGGCGTGGAGCTTTCCGGCGGCGAGGCGCAGAAGATCGCCATTGCCCGGGCGCTCTACAAGGACGCGCCCTTCCTTATCCTTGACGAGCCGACGGCGGCGCTCGACCCCATTGCCGAGGCGGAGATCTACAGCAAGTTTGATGAGATCGCAGGGGACAGGACGGCAATTTTCATTTCTCACCGGCTGTCCTCCTGCAAGTTCTGCGATGAGATCGCCGTGTTTGACAAGGGCGCGGTCATCCAGCAGGGCAGCCATGCCGCGCTGCTTGCCGACAGCGGCGGCAAATACTGCGCCCTCTGGAACGCACAGGCGCAGTATTATACAGAGTAAAGCGTCCCGGCATACAAAAACGCCCCCGCTGCATGGGTCAGCGGGGGCGTTGTGCATTTATTTTAATCCAGCCGGAACACCTGCTCCAGCTTGGGCTGGGCACCGGTCACGGGGTCCATTTCCAGCTCCAGAATGTCCTTCATGTAGTCGTTCCAGCGGTCCACAACGGGGCTTTCGGCCTGTACCTTCTCGGCGTAGGCAACGCCCTTCGCGCACTCATAGTAGCCGAACAGCTCGTCGTTACAGTAGAAGATGCTGTAGTTGCAGATGCCCGCAGCCTTCAGCACCTCGACCATCTCGGGCCAGATCTCCGCGTGGCGGCGCTGATATTCCGCTTTGCAGCCGGGCTTGATGCGGCCCTTCCATGCTATATGCTCCATTGGTATGCACCTCATTTGACAGTCTGGATTTTGTCTTTATTGTACGGCGCGCAGCGGCGGTTTGCAACGTGGAATAGTACAGATTTCTTTGGGAAAATTCCACTTGCCGCGCCCGGCGCACAGCCCGTCACATCAGCGGGCTGAACAGCCGCAGCACGCAGTCCCAGCCGCGCACGGCCAGGCTGCGGGTGTCGGCGTACTCCTGCGTGACCTCGCGGCAGACGGGGAACAGCGCGTCAAAATCGCGGCGCACATCGGCCACGGCGCTGCAGCCGCAGAACCAGCAGGCGTTCTCAAAGTGCAGGTACAGGCTGCGGAAGTCAAAATTGATCGTACCCACAACGGCTTCTGTGCCGTCGGCTACGCATTGCTTCGCGTGGATGAACCCGGGCGCGTACTCATAAATGCGCACGCCGCTCTTGGCAAGGCTGGCGTAATAGCTGCGCGTGACCGAGAAGATCAGCTTTTTGTCCGGGATGCCCGGCGTGATGATCCGCACATCAACGCCGCTGGACGCGGCCAGCCGCAGTGTGCGCTGCATCTCGTCACTTAAAATAAGGTAGGGCGTTGTAATGTAGACGTAGTCCTTCGCACTGCGGATCATGTTCAGGTAGACGTTCTCGCCGGTGGCCTCGTCGTCCAGCGGATTGTCCGCGTAGGGCAGCACCACGGCATTCTCCCGCGCGGTGTAGGGCACATCGGGCAGATAGCGCTCGACCTCGGGGGCTGCCTTCTGCGTTGCGCCCCACAGCTCTAAGAAAATCAGCGTCAGGCCGCGCACGGCGTCGCCCTCCAGCCGGATGCCGCTGTCCTTCCACTGGCCGTAAGGGTGGGTGCGGTTGAAGTCCTCCTCCGCCAGATTGTAGCCGCCGGTAAAGCCGACGCGCCCGTCCACAACGGTGATTTTGCGGTGGTCGCGATTGTTCATAAAGACGTTCAAAATCGGGATGACCGGGTTGAACCGGCGGCACTGGATGCCGCGCCCCGCCAGCTTTTCGACAAATTTGCTGTTGATAAACCCGATGCTGCCCACGTCGTCGTAAAATACGCGCACCTCCACGCCGTGGGCGGCGCGCTCAGCCAGAATATCCTCCAGCTCCTGCCAGGCGGAGGCGTCCTCAATGGCGTGGTACTCCATAAAAATAAAATGCTCGGCGCTGCGCAGTGCCTCCTTCTGTGCCTCCAGCGCGGCGCAGGTGTCGCCGTAGAAGGTCACATCGGTGTTGTCATAGGCCGGGTAGCCTGCCTGCGTCTGCAGGTAGCGGGCGTGGTTGCGCGCGGTGCGGTCGGGGTAGGGCAGCGCCCGGCGCTGGGCCAGCAGGGGCGCGTGGTAACTGCGCAGCAGCGCAAGGTTGCTGTTGAACCGCTTGCGCATGACGCTGACCGCACCGGCGCGGCCGAACAGCAGGTAGATCGTCAGCCCGAACACCGGAAACAGCAGGATCAGGATGATCCATGATATTTTATAGGCAGAGTTGATATGCAGCCCGTATATGCGCAGCGTGATCAGGAAGGCCAGCACCGAGGTGCAGACCTGAATGGCGGTCGAGTAGTCGTTCAGCTTGATGGCCAGCCAGCAGATCCACGCGACCTGCAGGATGACGCCGATACCGGCAAACAGCATCCGGTTGACGCTGTTCGGGATGGATTCGCGTTTTTCTTCGGTAGTGCTCATGATGTTTCTCTTTTCTGTGAAAGCAGTGTACTTTTCTATCTCAACAGTATAGCACAAAGCCGACAAAAATGCCATAGCCCCGGCGGCTCTTGCAAAATGCGGGCAGATGTGCTACAATCTCATAGCATACTGCTTTGGTGGGAAATACAACCGCCCCCGTATATAAAGGAGAGAACCGCCCCATGTCCGAACGCCTTGTCGGCATCCTTCTGGATTCCTTTGGTAAAATCCTGCTGCCGGGTCTGACCGTTACGATCCCGCTGACCGCCATTTCCTTCACACTGGCGCTCATCATCGCCGTGGCGGTGGCGCTGGTCCAGTTTGCGCAGGTGCCGGTGCTGCAGCGCATCGCCCGGTTTTACATCTGGGTCATCCGCGGCACGCCGGTGCTGGTGCAGCTTTTTGTCGTCTTTTACGGCCTGCCGGGTGTCGGCGTCCTGATCGAGCCGTTCCCCGCGGCGGTCCTCGTCTTTTCGATCAACGAGGGTGCGTACTGCGCCGAGACGATCCGCGCCGCGCTCGAGTCGGTCCCCCGGGGCCAGCTGGAGGCCGGGCAGTGCGTCGGCATGAGCTATCTGCAGATCATCCGCCGCATCATCCTGCCGCAGGCACTGCGCACGGCGTTCCCCACGCTGGCAAGCTCGCTGATCGCCATGATCAAGGATACCTCGCTGGCGGCCAACATCACCGTGACCGAAATGTTTATGACGACCCAGCGCATTGTGGCCCGCACCTATGAGCCGCTGGCGCTGTATATCGAGGTCGGTCTGGTCTACCTGCTGTTCTGCACAGTGCTGACCCGCCTGCAGGCTGTGGGCGAGCGCTACCTCAACAGCCGCGGCGCACAAAGGAGTTGAAGCTATGCTGGAAATCAGAAACCTGCGCAAGGCCTTCGGCCCGCTGCAGGTGCTCAAGGGCATTGATCTGGATGTGAACAAGGGCGATGTGGTGGCCATCCTCGGTTCAAGCGGCAGCGGCAAGACCACTATGCTACGCTGCCTGAATTTTCTCGAAAGGGCAGATGCCGGCACGATGGATTTTGACGGCCGCCGCATCGAGCTGCACCGCGCTACCCATGCCGAGATCAACGCCCTGCGCCGCCGCACGGGCTTTGTCTTTCAGAACTACAACCTGTTTGCAAACAAGACCGCGCTGCAGAATGTGACCGAGGGGCTTATCATTGCCCGCAAGATGCCCCGCCGCACGGCCGAGGAACTGGCCCATGCGCAGCTTGTCAAGGTCGGCATGGATGACCGCGCCGACTACTACCCCAGCCAGCTTTCCGGCGGGCAGCAGCAGCGCGTGGCGATTGCCCGCGCCATGGCCGCCGACCCGGAGATCATCTATTTCGACGAGCCTACGTCCGCTTTGGACCCCGAGCTGACCGGCGAGGTGCTGGCCGTCATGCGCAGCCTGGCCGGGGAAGGCCGCACAATGCTGGTCGTTACCCACGAGATGGATTTTGCCCGCCATGCGGCCAACCGCGTGGTGTTCATGGAGCAGGGCGTCATTGTGGAGCAGAACACCGCCGAGGCGTTCTTCAACGACCCGCAGCAGCCCCGCACCAAAGAATTTTTGCAGACCTACAAGCAAAGGAGCCTTTTGTAATGAAAAACCTGAACAGGCTGACCGCCCTGACCCTGACCGCTGCGCTGACTGCCTGCGGCGGCACGGCTGCAGCATCCTCCGGCACGGCAGCATCTGCCGATGCCACCGCCGCCGACCTGCTGAGCGAGATCCAGGCCCGCGGCACCATCACCATCGCAATGGAGGGCACCTGGGCGCCCTGGACCTACCACGATGTGGGCTACGATGTTGAGGTCGGCACCAAAATTGCCGAAAAGCTCGGCGTGGAGCCGCAGTTTGTTGAGGGTGAGTGGGATGGCCTGCTGGCCGGTCTTGACGCCGGGCGCTATGACATTATGGTCAACGGCGTTGACATCACCCCCGACCGCGCCGCAAAATACGATTTCTCCACCCCCTACGCCTACAACCGCACGGCTGTCATCACCCGGGCGGACGATGACAGCATCCAGACGCTGGAGGATCTGAACGGCAAGACGACCGCAAACACGATCTCCAGCACCTATGCCCAGTTGGCCGAGCAGTACGGCGCGACCGTCACGGCGGTCGATGACCTGAACCAGACCTTTGAGCTGCTGAACAGCGGCCGGATCGATGCGACCCTCAACGCCGAGGTGACCTTCTACGACTACACGAAGGAGCATCCCGATGCCAATGTGAAGATTGCTGTGCTGACCGATGATGCCAACGAGGTTGCGATCCCGATGCGCAAGGGCGAGGAAACCGCTGCCCTGCGCGCTGCCATCGACACCGCCATTGAGGAGCTGCGCGCCGATGGCACGCTCAAGGCGCTGAGCGAGAAATATTTCGGCACGGACATCTCGACCAACGACTGAAAAGCGCATCTTCCCATTGC
>ERZ772937.2063-NODE-2063-length-13200-cov-39.953442_pt1 | contig 13200 bp, 33 predicted proteins | sample MGYA00512113_ERZ772937 | MGnify/ENA primary metagenome ERZ772937 (study PRJEB29015, sample SAMEA2737649) | human gut metagenome | biome: human gut; feature: human-associated habitat; material: faeces | place: China | collected 2012 ... | reverse complement strand
TGAAATATTGAATTTTCAAGGAACGAATCCCATTTTAGGTATGGGAAGTTTTAGTCTTTAAATCTTTCACGGTGTAAGAGGCTGTGAGCGTTTCGGTTAAATTTGCTCTGGTGAGGTATTTTTTGTCCGCCAGTTTTTTTAAATATGATTGTATGTTTGTGATTTCTAAATTACTTAATAATGTTGGAGAAAAGTTGTCAAAACCACGAGCTCCTTTAGAAAAACAAGATAAAATTTCGATTAGGGCATACTCACTTTTTTCTGTAAAAGAGGGTTCTCGATAGTACTTATAATTATTTCTTGAATAATTGTGTTGACTCCAATAAGAAAATATTTCATAAGCATGTTTATAATCTGAACAGGAATAGTTTTTATCTTGAACAGCTTTTTTAGGCTCGGTATCATTCTCCAGGGAATTGGTTGTTTTAAAATCCGAATTTTTATATAAATTCTCTATCTTGAAAAAATCTAATATTTTGTTAAAAAACATCTTCACACCTCCCGGAAACACTATGCTTGTATATATGATTTCAGCCTTAATTCTATCAAAGCCTGTTCATATCCCAGTAGACGAGAAAGCTGTTCTGTTGTCATATTATTATTTTCTATAATAATGTCATCAGGTATTAATAAATTGGCTGCAAAAGTATTTGCTTCAATCTCAAATTTATTTGTATTAAAGCAAGTATGTGTATCCATATACACAGCATTTGCACTTTTGTGCATTAGCATATGACCAAGTTCATGTGATGCGACAAATAGCTTTTCCTTTTCAGGTAAATTCTCATCAATATATATAATGTGATTTCTCTGAAAATATTGATAGAATCCACGAACGTCGACAAGTGGAGCATATATTAAAATCGCATTTCGTGCACTGATAATCTCGAATGGATCTCTTGTGTGATATTTTTTTACAATAGATTCTGTGAAACTATGTATATCCATTAAAATCACTGTTCCTTTTTATATTTATTGGGTGTGTAAAGTTCCTTATTCTTTTTCTTTGCAATTTCCATTCCGACCTGCATAGCGGAAAGTATAGAATCAATAGATTCTTGGCTTGCAGGATGTCCTTCAAACATAAGTCCAGGTTGTTTTAATAGTTGTTCTGTATTTAATAGAATGGTTTTGATGTCTTTTTCATCTCGTGAATTTAATTGCACTTCTGTTGTACTTGAGTTATTTTCTCCAGTCATTATGTAATCAGATGTAGTATGTAAATAGTCTGCTAATTTAGAAACCTTTTCGATACTAGGTTTGTTTTTGTCAATTTTACATAATGAGCCTCGTGAAAATCCTAGTGCAGCTTCTGTCCCGGTAACGGTCACACCATTATCCTTACATAATTGTTTGATACGATCATAAATCAACATAATAATGCTCCCTTGAAAAAAAGTTGAAAAAATTACGCAAAAAGCATTGACATATTGAAAATATCACGTATAATAAAACCATAAGTTGAAAAAAATACGTAAACAATATGACGCTATTCTGTAATTGGTTTGTGGTTATTCTGATTATAGAATATATTACGCATAGTGTCAATGATTTTGCGTATTTTTTTCAGCAAAAAAATGAAGGGGGTGAAAAATAATTGTCATCAATTTATGAAAAGGTTAGAACTGCATGTTCAGAAACGGGTATATCTGTTTACGCCTTAGAAAAAGAGTTGAAATTTCCACGCAGTAGCATTTGTAAATGGAATAAAAATACACCGGGTGTGGATAAAATGAAAGCCGTTGCAGAACGTTTGGGTAAACCGATTGAGTATTTTTTAGAGGATACCACAACACCAGTTCAATAGAAGGGAGAGTGAGAAGAGTGAGTGAAGTAGATGAACTTATCAAAAAAACTTGCAATTCATATCAGTGAAATTATTTCATCTGGTAAAGAGCGAGAATATGAGGTCGCAGAGAAGACAAATGCTCTAGCAGAGCTGATTTCCGCAAGAACCTCAGCATATTAAATTCAACTGTCAAGAGTACTGACGTGAGAAAGGAGAAATATGAGCGAAGCAGAAGAGTTAGAAAAACTGTGTAAGCCGGTAGTCGACTGGTTGAAAAAGAACCATGATCCACATACCGAGGTACATATAACCGTAGATCACATTGATCTGATGGAGAGTGTGATCGGGATTCCGGTAGAGTAGGAGGTGGTTGAATGCCTAGAGTAACCATTAAGAAAAAAGAATACAAAGTCAGCGATTTCAGCAAATGGATTGTCGGGAAGATGTATGAGAAGGAGTTAACTCAGGCAGATTTAGCGAAAATGATCGGAATTACTCAGCCAGCATTTAGTAATCGGTTGAAAAAGAGTTTGTTCAGCTATTCGGATATGCTGATTTTGTTCAAGGAGTTGGAAGTTTCCGATTCAGAGATTCTTACTTTGATGAAATTATGATGGGAGGTGATAGTGTGTGAGACGTTTATCTAAAATCATCATGGCAACCGGCGGGATTATATCAATGCTTGCCATGTGCTGTCTCGACAGTGACGGAGTATACATGTACTACGCCGGAGCAGTCTGTATCCTTGGTGGATTTATCGCCGGAGCTGGATATGGATTGAGAGTTCTGTCGGAGTGCAGAAGAGAGATGCAGATCGAGATGTTTTATTTTCATCAGGCGGACAAGCTGGATGGGGATATGGAGTTTATTGGAATTGAGGAGGTGGGAAAGTGACAGAACAGGAAAAACAGGAGATTGTTTCCGAAGTTGAAAAACAGATTTTAGAAAAGATGAAAGGAACTGTCATTCGTGAGGATACACACTCAGTTTTAAAAGAGCCGCGTTCTAAGTGGTTTACCAGTACATCCTGCAATCAAGAATCTATTATGTACAAACTCTTTGGCACATATATTTATTGGAGCGTTTGGGAAATGATTCGTAAACTTACATGTTACATATGCGGAACAAGCTATGTAAGAAATCTTTTGGGCAATGAGATGGCTAACGAAGTTGCAGAAAAATTGTGTCAACTTGTATTTGAACTAAGAACGGAGTACTTGGAACATGAAAAAGAAAAATAGCACCCTGAACTTTGGCGAGGACAGGTGCTATTTACCAAGAGGATTTAGAAAAATCCTTTTGATGTATTTTAACATGAAAGTGAGGAAAAAACAAGTGGACGCAAGTATTGAGATGAAAGCGGTAGCCTTGGAAAAGATTATCGAGACACAGAAACAGATTATCCAGATGAAAAAAGACTTGAATATCGATGTTTCGCTGAATGCAGATAAACGATTGCATGTTCTTTCGATGGATGATCTTATGGCGTATGCAGAGTATTTCGATGAACATGTTTCTGTTGAAGGGAGATATAGTTTTTCAGGTGTTTGGTATATATATGCATCTTTTTACCATTCAGGTACTGAAATATATACATTTCCTGATGAAGAGGAAGTAGAAAAATATGTTAAGGAAGGGAAGATTGAGAATTATGAGTAAAAGAGATGAGTTAGAAGAGTTTAAATTGATCGCACAGGCAATCGCACCGGCAATTAATTGTATTAAAAATACACTGGAGAATCACAAAATCTACAGCCTGTTGTCATTAACAATGTCAGCTGATGGTTACTTGAGTATGAATATTCATGAGATCAAGGATATTCAGCTGGCAAGATCGAGCAATAATGATGTTCTCAGAGTTGAGAAGTATGAGAGTTATGAGGTGCAGTAATGGAATATGTACCAGATAATGCAGATCTGTTTGATAAACAGGAAGTAGAGCAGGCAAGAATTCATCGCTTATATGAACGCTTAGCCAGAGAAGAAAGAATGGCAGAGATGCGTTTGGATGAAGAAATGTACGAGAAATGGGAAAAAGAAAGGTGGTAAATATGAATTTATTTGAGATTGAAAATGAAATCATGAACTGTTGGGATCAGGAGACAGGGGAGATCCTTGATTCTGATAGATTGGACCAGCTGGAAATGGAGCGTGACACGAAGATTGAGAATATCGCTCTTTATATTAAAAATTTGACAGCGGATGCTGAGGCATTAAAGGCAGAAAAGCAGTCATTTGCAGAGAGACAGAAAGCAGCGGAAAACAAGGCTGAATTGCTTAAGAAATACCTCGCAACTTATCTTGCCGGACAGAAATTTTCAACACCAAGGGTAGCAATTTCATTCAGAAAGACATCCAGTGTCAATGTTACGGATATGACGGCGATTCCTAAAGAGTATTTAAAGTTTGCAGATCCTACAGTAGATAAAAATGCTATTAAGGCTGCGATAAAGGCAGGAACCAGTGTGGCAGGTGCAGAGATTGTAGAAGGAAAGAGCATGTCAATTAAATGAGCTGAAATGGTAATGGGACTGCCATTTTGGACAGTCAGATAGGAGAGAAAGATGGAAATAGTAATTAAAACAAAGAAAAAGACACAGCTTATTGCGAGAGATAAGGCAAAAGGTGGAGGAGTCATCCGGATTGATGAGGAAGCCTGCGATATTTTAGAGGGGATAGCTAAAAAACTGGAAGCAAGTGTCAGTATAAAAGAGTTAGCATCTTCCTTTATTAAAGCGGCTGCGGATAATGCGGTTATTAAAGAAGAGGAGGAAGAGTAATGGCAATCCCGGTACTTATTATTGGAAAATCCGGTATGGGAAAGAGTGCAAGCCTTAGGAATTGCGCAGGAAATCCGGATTGGAACCTTATAAGGGTTTTAAATAAACCACTTCCATTTAAAGGGAAGATCGATGGATGGAACACGGATGATTATCAGACGGTAATGAAGTGTTTGATCCAGTCCAAGGCAAAGAACATTGTGATTGATGATGCCGGATATCTGATCACAAATATGTTCATGAGCAAACATAGTGCTGCAGGTGGCGGTAATGGAGTTTTCACTTTATACAATCAGATCGGTGATCACTTCTGGAATCTGATCCAGTTCATTATTGAGAAGGTCCCGGCAGATAAGATTGTTTATGTGATCATGCATGAGGAAGCAAATGAACTCGGAGAGATTAAACCAAAAACCATTGGAAAGCTGTTAGACGAAAAGGTGTGCATCGAGGGTATGTTTACAATCGTGCTGCGGTGCATTGTAGAGTCAAATAAGCATTTATTTGTCACTCAGGCGGCAGATGGAGCAGTCAGCAAGTCGCCGATCGGCATGTTTGAGGATGCGGTCATTGATAATGACATGCTGTTAGTTGAAAAAGCAATCAGAGATTATTACGAAATCGGAGGTAAGGAAAATAATGCAGAAACCAAATAATTACGATGAGACACCGGAAGGCGGAGAGTTTACTCCGGTAGATCTTGGTGGACATAAACTGATCATTAAGCAGGTCAGTGAAACAAAATCGAAAAGTGGAAAAGATATGATTGTTGTACTTTTTGATTTTGCACCAGATGATGCGCAACCGGGGTATTTTACAGAGCAGTTTAAGAATGATATCCGCCCGGATAAGAAATGGCCTAACCAGGCAACACAGTACATTTTAACAGAAGATGCCGAAGGTAAGTGCAATCGTTCATTTAAGACATTTACAACCTGTGTAGAGCACAGCAATACCGGATTTACAACGCAGTGGGGCGATAACTTCGGTGCGCAGTTTAAAAATAAGAAGATCGGCGGAGTATTCGGTGAGCAGATGGATTTTTACAACGGGAAAGAGGTCAGAAAACGTGTGATGCGTTGGTTCGTATCGCTTGACAAGGTCGAGAAAGCCGGCATTCCAGAGACGACAGAAACAAAGGCTTATAAGGAATACAAAGGCAGCGCGCAGAGTTTTTATGATAAAGCTCCGAAAGATGCAGATGGTTTCATGAATATTCCCGATGGGATCGATGGAGAGTTGCCATTCAATTAAGGCAGGTGTTTTAGTTGCAGATACAAGTAGACACAAGGGAACATAAAAAAGAATGGGAACGGATCCGGACACAGTTTGATGACATTGGAGTTAAATATTTCCGGTCCAAAATGTATGTAGGCGATTATCAGTCTCTGGATAACCCAAGACTGGTAATTGATCGCAAAAAAGACTTGCAGGAACTGTGCGGGAATGTCTGTCAGCAGCACGAACGTTTTAAAGCTGAACTGGTTCGGGCGATACAGCAGGATATTAAGATCGTGATTCTGGTGGAGCACGGGGAAGATATAAAAACATTAGAAGATGTTTACTTCTGGCAGAACCCAAGAAAACATGAAATCCGATGGAAGACCGTTAATGGGCGGAAGGAAAAAACAGTGTGCTCTGAAAAGGCGGTAGATGGAATGCAGCTATATAAAAGTCTGTGCACGATTAGAGATAGATACAATGTAGATTTTGCTTTCTGTGAGAAATCGGAAACGGGCAAAAAGATTGTGGAGATTTTAAATGACGGTAGATGAAATAAAACAGTCTCATTCCATGTGTGACATAGTTGAATCATATGGTTTTCATCCAAACAGGGCGGGATTTGTTCCCTGCCCGTTCCACACCGGTGATCATACGGCCAGCATGAAAATATATAAAGATTCGTACAACTGTTTTGGATGTGGAGCAAATGGGGACATTTTTTCATTCGTTCAGGGCATGGAACATTGTGATTTTAAGACAGCTTTTTACAGCCTTGGTGGAACTTATGAAAAACCAACAAAAGCCTCTGAAATGACCATATATCATATGCAGAAAGCAAAGGAAAAAAGAAAACGCGAGGAAGAAAGTCTAAAAAGAAAAATCGATTTGAATAATCAGCTTATTGGCATATATGTTACATGGCTGAAAAAATCAGAACCTTTATCGGATGTATGGTGCGACTGTCAGAATGCGTTGATGGTCTGCCTGCACCATGATGAGGTATTACAAAAAGAATTGGAAAGGGGTGGCATAGGTTGAAATTACTGAAAGAGTATGATGCCGAATCTATTCTGTCAGAGGAAGTATTTACTGAAATATTTAATGAGCCGGATGAGATTCAAAAGGCAAGAATGCTCTTATCATTCCAGGAACGTGCAGAGCAGTTGGATAAAGAACATAAAGGCACATTGAAAAAATTCAATACCATGCTCCGGGCATATAAAAAGACATTCAAAGAAATTGAATCATCCAAGAAAAGCCATCCGCAGCAACTTGCAGATAATTACACACACTTTGATTATTTTGAAGATGGACATGAATTATACTCTGGATCCTGGATTGCAGATGATGACGGTGTAAGGACCTTTAACATGTTCGGAGAAGTACTTGCCTGTTATCATCCGATTCTTCCAGTAAAAAGGCTTAAGAACCTGGAAACCGGAGAAGAACAGATTGAAATCGCATATAAACGGAATGGGCGATGGTATACAAAAAAATTTCCCAAGACCGTCATCACGTCGGCAAGCAAGATTGTCCAGTTGTCCGGTGTAGGAATATCCGTAACAAGTGAAAATGCAAAGCACCTGGTCCGGTACATGTCAGACATTGAAAATATGAACGATTCACTGATCGAGGTGCAGAACTCCACCAGTAAACTTGGATGGAACGGGAACGATTTTATTCCATATGACCAGAATATTGTATTTGATGGTGACAGTCGGTTTAAAAGCCTGTTTGATGCGGTGCATGAACGCGGTAATGAAGATACCTGGTATGAACATGTGAAAGAACTTCGCAGAACCGGAAAAACAGAAATTAAATTTATGCTTGCTGCAGCCTTTGCATCCGTACTGATCGAACCGCTTGGCGGACTTCCATTTTTTATGGACCTGTGGGGAGAAACTGAGGGTGGTAAATCTGTCAGTCTTATGCTCGCAGCATCTGTCTGGGCAAATCCGGATGAATCGCAGTACATAGGAGATTTCAAGACAACGGATGTGGCACTGGAAGCAAAAGCAGATATGCTGAATCATCTGCCAATGATGCTTGATGATACCAGTAAAACATCGTCGAGAATACGGGAGAATTTTGAAGGAATCGTTTATGATCTGTGTTCCGGCAAGGGAAAGAGCCGGAGTAACAAAGAGCTTGGAATCAACCGTGAGAACCGGTGGAAGAACTGCATCATAACAAACGGTGAACGACCATTGAACAGTTATGTCAGTCAGGGCGGGGCAATCAACCGTATTCTGGAGCTGGAGTGTTCACAGAAAATTTATGATGATCCGCAGCGTACGGCTGAGATTCTCAAGAAAAACTATGGATTTGCCGGCAGGGTGTTTGTGGATGTTATTAAGGACATGGATAAAACAGAATTGCGGAACATACAAAAGGGATTTATGAACCGGTTAATGGATTCTGACAAAATGCAGAAGCAGGCAATATCTCTCAGCATAATTCTCACAGCAGATAAAATCGCCACAGAAAGCATTTTTAAGGATGGGGTATATATTTCCCTAGATGAAGCAAAAGAAACACTTACGGACTATTCAGACGTGTCAGATAATCAGCGCTGTTATGAGTATATCCTTGGAATGATCGCTATGAACCAGACAAGGTTTGATGCGGCAACAGCCTGTGAGAAATGGGGCATTTTGGAAAATGGATATGCGGTGATCTATAATCCGGCATTTGACAGGATCTGCGAGAGCGGTGGATTTTCTAAAAAAGCATTCCTATCATGGGCAGACCGCCACGGAAAGATCCAGACTCAGGCAGGGCAGTATACAAAGCAGAAGAAGATCGAGGGAAAGAATTTCCGGTGTGTATTTTTAAAGCTGGATGATGGAATTGAGGTCGATAAGGATGGTTTCATGCAGATATCAGAGGATGAGCAGGAAGAACTGCCATTTAAGTAGAATAAATTACAGATGTGAGGTAGCAAGTAACACAGGTAACATGCGATTTTCACTTTTTATATAGTTAAAAAAATTTTTTTTACATAAAAAATTGAAATAAAAAAATAATTTCTACGCGTAAAAAGGCTGTTGTTACTTTGTTACCTTGTTACCAATCTCTGTAAGTATTGATTTTACTGGATTTCTTAGTAACAAAAGGTATCACAAGTTTACAAAAAGGATGTGATTTCTATTTTAAACGATGCACAACGTGAATGGTTGAATAAAAAGAAAGATTTTATTAATCAGCAGATCAGTAAGTTTTATCCGTTAACAGATGAACAATGGCAGCATGTCACAGACATCGTGGATGATACTGTAAAAAAAGCCAAGGGACATGAAGCGGAAGTAAGAAAAGAACTTTTTGATCTGGTAGAAAAATGGGATAGAAAAGAGAAAGAAGGTGTACAGGATGAGTAATGCACTGGCAAGAAAGAAAAAGCGGATGCAGCCACTTGGATATTCCAAGAGTGAACTGATCGGAATACAGAGACACGCCAAGGCACAAAGCAATGCGGATTATCTGATAGAGGAATCCTATTATAACGTCCGTATGATGGCATATCAGGCACTGCATGATAAGTTCGGATTCGGACACAAAAGAATCATAAAGGTTGAGCAGACCATTGATGCATATGTGGAAAATGCAAAGGATGGAACGACAGGCGAGGAACTTGGTTTTTATCTGAAAGATAAATGCAAGATTGACGTGCGAGAGGAAACAAATAAGATTCCGTATCGTGAGAGTTTTTATCTGGTAGAGAGAAAGATCGCACCGAACTGCATGATACAGGCAAATAAGTTTTTGCTGGCACAGGTATTTAATTATTTTGCTATGTTGGGTGTCTGCCTTAAAACACAGTTTAAATTTTCGGGAAATCAGATCAGACAGGTTTATGAGAGAATCAGATATTTGATTAACTGCCTTGCTACCGGATATGAAACTATGACAGGGATCGCAAGTGTACTGGAATGGGAATGTAAGTACATTGACAAGCGTTTTATCGGAAAAACATATGAGATATAGGAGGAATGGTTGATGGACAAGTTAGTTGTGGAACTGCAGGATGGATATTTTGTGGAGATTGATTCTCTGAATCACACCCTGAGACAGAGATATGCCGGACAGGATAAGGACGGCAATGAAAAAGAAAGCGTTCGAACAATCGGATATTTTGGAGACATGAAGCAGTGCATTAAGGCTTTGTTAGAGCGTTATCCGAGGGAGTTATCTGAAAAGGCACAGATTTCCTTTAGTGAATACTTAGAACTGTTGGATAAGGCTTATACGAGGTCAGAACAATTTGTAAACAGTCTTGGAAAATGACGGAGGTATAAATTGCACAGAGAAAGCAAAGAGAGACGCAGAATCATAGCAGAGATGGAAAACCGTCAGACGAGAATACCGAAGCATCCAAACCCGGATGCATTGAGAGATTTTAAGGAAGTGACGTATCAGTTGCGGTACGGGAAGGAGAAGAAAGATGCTGAATAGAGAAAAATACGCAAAAGAGATTATTGAAATCGCGTGCAATGGGGGGAACATTGCCGTCGTTAATGGAAAGCTGGAAAATTGCAGCAAAACACAGTGCAACGAGTGTAATTTTAATGGCGGCACAATAAGAGATTGTGAAATAAAGACGAGAAAATGGGCGAACAGCGAATATGTCGAACCGATTGAACCACAGGTTGATTGGAGTAGAGTTCCAGTTGATACACCGATTTATGTTAGATGCCGCAGCAGCGACGAATGGGAGAAAAAACATTTTGCTAAATTCGAGAACAATTATGTGTATGCGTGGAACGATGGCAAAACATCATGGAGCACCACTAATGGATCTACAATGGTATGGGAGCATGCCAAGCTGGCAGAAAGCGAGGAAAGTCATGATTGAGTGTATAAGAACTGCGGCACGGGATAGCAAAACGGAACGCATTAAAGTTTCTTGCCTAGATGTTATCGTCACAACGACAGGGAAAGCGCCGTATTACGAAATTAAGTACAAGGAAATCGGAGAGGACTATTATCATGTTGGCTACAGTTCCTATAAGCTAGAAAATGTTTTAGCTTGGAAGGACGAGTGCTTTGAGATTGTGAAAGAATGCAGACCGCAGACTAATGCAGACCGGATCAGAAGCATGACGGACGAAGAACTTTTAGATTTCCTTTGCTCAATCGAAACATATGAGCAGGGTAGTGTAAAGACCATTGAGGGCGGCGTAGCAATGTGTTCTGTTACAGATGTGGAACAATGGCTTAAGGCAGAAAGTGAGGAATAGCATGAGATTAACAGCAAAAATAAAAAGACCGGATAAAGAGGATTTGATTGTTTATACAAAAGGAACTTATGAAGATACGATTCCAGCGGAAATGACAAAGAATGATATTAGAGCTATATTGAAAAAACTTGCCGACTACGAGGATGCTGAAGAACAGGGATTACTTCTGAAATTGCCGTGCAAGGTTGGAGATACTTTGTATAGGGTAAATAAAGGAGCGAAAGAGCCAGTTATTATGATGCGCGTTATACAGTTATATATCAATCAGATTCATAAAGACAGAACTGTTATGAGAATTGATGCTATAAATGACGCTGATATGGGTGAGAGTTGCTATTTACCGTGTGACATTGGCGAAAGGATATTCCTTACCAGAGAGGAAGCCGAAGCCAAGCTGAAAGAAATGGAGGGGAAAAGCGATGTATTGTGATGGAAGATGTCAGTATTTAAACGAACGTAAACACAAATGTGAGCTGACCGGAGAAAAATTGACTTACATGAAGCAGACCGGAAGTATTTCTTTCTCAGTGCATGAACATAGAGGATTTTGCAAAGGAGATGAGAACAGTGCACATGACAGATAAAGAACTGACTATCCGGCAGATCGGAGAGTTCTGCACGAACACTCTCTGCAAGAAATGCCCGGTGGCAAAGTGGAATGAGGAAAGCGGTTTGCATAATGGATGCATGGAGAGCTTAAGACTTCCAGAGGTATCGAGGATCATGTTAGAGCAGATCAAAGGAAGAAAGGTGGAACGCGATGGAGAATAGATTTTTATTCCGTGGAAAGCGGATTGATAACGGAGAGTGGGTGAAGGGGAATCTCATACGGTCAAATGATGCCGAAGTTGGTTATGAAGCAATTATCATTCCAACAAATGATAGCAATATGTATACAAAAGGTGGGAGTAGAGGAGATTTAGGATTTGAAAATTGGCACAGAGTAAATGAAACTACCATCTGCCAGTGCACCGGATATGAGGGAATCTATGAGAAGGATATCTTTCGGTGCGAAGATGAAGATTACGTTATCAAATGGTCAGATGATTCATTGAGATGGGAAGCCGTATCCCTGTTTACTGACGTAAGTGTTTCCTTAGCAGAGTTCAATCCGGATTATATAGATGTCATTGGAAACGAGATTGATAATCCGGAACTGTTGGAGGTGCAGAAATGATTAAAGGTAAAAAAGTAACCATGAATGATAAGTATTATGTATCGGAGAAGAATAAAGGCAAGGTATTTAAGGTTGTCAGCGAGCCGTACAACATGTGTGGAACGATGGTTGTTAAATTAGAAGGATTTGCCGGATGCTATGCCTTGGATGGGTTGACGGAGGTGCCGGAATGACAGAGAATGAAGCAATCGAATTTATGAAAAGATATTTAGATGCTGATTGCTATACAGATAAATGCGTAAATGCGCACAATATAGCAATCAATGCGCTTGAAGAAATCCAGAAGTACCGAGCAATCGGAACAGTGGAAGAATGCCGGGCGGCGATGGAGAAGCAGACGGCAAGGAAAGGAATAAGAGAAAAGATAAAGAAAGGATACAATAGAGGAATGCATCACTATTATTGTCCTGTTTGTTACGAGAAGGGAGATTTAAGAAACAAGTATAATGTCGGGTCATATTGCAGTGACTGTGGTCAGAAATTAGATTGGAGCGATAAAGAATGAGTGAAGAATTGAAACCATGCCCGTTCTGCGGACACAGTATAGATATTGAAAAAGATGTGTATGAACCGTGTAGGGATTGGCACCCGACATTTATTGACCCAGATAGTGGTGGCGACCCTATTAACATTCATTGCAAATGTGGCTTGGAGTTTTGCACCGGTACTTATGACTGGGGTGAATTTGTAGAAGCATGGAACAGGAGGGCGAACGATGAGACTGATTGATGCAGACGCACTAAAAGAATATTGCATGCGTGCGAGTAAATCTGATGATGATTTTAGGAGAGTAAGTTTGGCAACATTGGCGAGCGTTATTGACGCACAGCCTATCGCCTATGATGTGGATGCAGTTGTAGAGCAGTTGGACAATGAATTTAAAATTGTAAAAACAGATGATGAACTGATGTGGAATAGAGCACTAGATAGAGCAATCGAGATTGTGAAAGGCGGTGGAGTAGATGCGAAAACCGATTCCTAAATCCGTAAGGA
>ERZ772937.2060-NODE-2060-length-13224-cov-2.901967_pt1 | contig 13224 bp, 7 predicted proteins | sample MGYA00512113_ERZ772937 | MGnify/ENA primary metagenome ERZ772937 (study PRJEB29015, sample SAMEA2737649) | human gut metagenome | biome: human gut; feature: human-associated habitat; material: faeces | place: China | collected 2012 ... | reverse complement strand
CTCGTATGCGTGCCGCTCTTCCTACATTAAAGAAGATCTTAGCGGATGGTGGTAGCGTAATTATCGGTTCTCACCTAGGTCGTCCGAAAGGCGCTACTGATAAGTTCTCCTTAAAGCACATATTGAAGCACCTTTCTGAGTTGTTAGGCGTAGATGTTCAGTTTGCAAACGACTGTATTGGCGAAGAAGCCGGCGCTAAGGCTGCCGCTTTGCAACCGGGCGAAGCTTTGTTGCTTGAGAACCTTCGTTTCTACGCTGAGGAAGAAGGCAAACCAAGAGGTTTGGCTGAAGACGCTTCTGACGAGGAGAAGAAGGCTGCCAAGAAAGCCGTTAAAGAAAGCCAGAAAGAGTTCACGAAGAGATTGGCCTCTTACGCTGACTGCTATGTAAACGACGCGTTCGGTACCGCTCACCGTGCTCACGCTTCTACGGCTTTGATCGCTGACTACTTCGATACGGACAACAAGATGTTCGGTTATTTGATGGAGAAAGAAGTGAAGGCTGTCGATAAGGTTATGAACGACATCCAACGTCCGTTCACTGCTATCATGGGTGGTTCTAAGGTTTCCTCCAAGATCGAGATCATCGAGAACTTGTTGAACAAGGTAGACAACTTGATCATCACGGGTGGTATGACTTATACTTTCACGAAAGCGCAAGGCGGTAAGATCGGTAAGTCTATCTGCGAGGACGATAAGCTGGATCTTGCTCTTGATTTAATCAAGAAAGCGAAAGAAAAAGGCGTAAACTTGGTATTGGCTGTTGACGCTAAGATCGCTGACGATTTCAGCAACGACGCTAAGACTGATTTCGCTCCGGTAGATCAGATTCCTGATGGTTGGGAAGGTCTTGACATAGGTCCGAAGACCGAGGCTATCTACGCTGACGTTATCAAGAACTCTAAGACGATCCTTTGGAACGGTCCTACGGGTGTATTCGAGTTCGAGAACTTTACGCACGGATCTCGCACGGTTGGCGAGGCTATCGTTGAGGCTACGAAGAACGGCGCTTTCTCTTTAGTAGGTGGTGGCGACTCTGTTGCTTGCGTTAACAAATTCGGTTTGGCTAACGGCGTATCTTACGTTTCTACAGGTGGTGGCGCTCTTCTTGAGGCTATAGAAGGTAAGGTTCTTCCGGGTATCGCAGCTGTAAAAGGCGAGGCTTACAAATAATCAGATAAGTAAGTGATTTAATAAAAAATCCCCCGGGACGCTCGGTATTCATCGAGATGTCCCGGGGGATTTCTTTGATTTAGTTCCGTATTAATCTTGTTTCAAGATCAAGGCGGAAGAGGCGCTTACGGTAGTTTTACCCTGTACGGAACCTTTACCGTCCAGATAAATCCGACCGTCTTTACAAACCGGAATCCATGTTCCTTCCGGCAGAGAAACCGTTACCGCCTTCCGGTTCCCGTTAAAGATAACCATAATCTTCTTCCAACTATCCCCGTTCGCATGTTCCCCTAAGGTATACGCTACGACACCGGGCTGGTTCACTTCTTTGAATTGAAGGGCCTCCCTCACTCCCTCGGCCGTGGCGATACGGAAAGCCGGGTGCGACTTACGAAGGGCGATCAAATCCTTGTAATAGTTGAAAACATCCTTGTTTTTTGCCTTCAAAGACCAGTCGATCTCATTGATTGAATCGGGCGATTGATAGCTGTTATGTACGCCCTTCTTATCGTGCAGCAACTCCTCTCCTGCCCGCATGAAGGGAACTCCTTGCGAGGTGAAGATGATGGTCTGGGCCAACTTGCCGAATCGTATCAACTCATCCGGGGTAGCGTCTTTCGGGGCCGAGAGCTTCAACTTATCCATCAAACAAAGATCATCGTGGCAAGAGACATAGTTGATCACTTGCGTAGGCTTGTTCGCATAAGGCGCTTTGCAATATAATATTTGGTTATAGTCGATTTGCGGATGGCGGATAGCGCCTACAATACCGAACTTAATAGACTCCTCGTTACCTTCCGGCTTTCCGGAGGCGAAACCGGCCTGTGTAGTCTCGAATACGCTTCCTTTTAAAGCATCCCGCAGGTCATCGCTAAATACGGCCACATCATTCAGTTTCGGGGCGTTTACCTTGATCGCCCTCTGATCCTCCGGTAGCGGGGAATCGCTGGCGGTCCAGCCCTCGCCGTATACGAAGATGGAAGGATCTAGTTTGGTTAACTCGGCTTTTACCTCGTTCATGGTCTCTACGTCATGGATGCCCATCAAGTCGAAACGGAAACCATCCACATGGTATTCCTCGGCCCAATATTTCACGGACTCCACGATATAGCGGCGTACCATCGCCCGCTCCGAAGCGGTCTCATTACCACAGCCGGAGGCATCCGAATAGCTTCCGTCCAGTTTATGACGGTAGAAGTAACCGGGGACGGTCAAGCTGAAATTCGACCCGTCACCCACAAAGGTATGATTGTAAACCACGTCCATGATCACACGGATACCATTCCGGTGCAACCCCCGCACCATCTCCTTGAACTCACGAATACGAGCCTCGGGATTGTAAGGATCGGTGGAATAGCTCCCCTCGGGGGCGTTATAGTTCTTGGGATCATACCCCCAATTGTACACATTATCTTGCAAGCGGGTCTCGTCCACCGAGCCATAATCATAGGAAGGAAGGATATGGACATGGGTAACGCCCAACTCCTTCAGATGATCCACGCCGGTAGCCACGCCGCCCGGACCTTTCGTGCCGTTCTCCGCCAAGGCGAGAAACTTACCTTTATGCGTCACGCCGGAGTTCGCGGCGATCGAGAAATCCCGATGATGCATCTCGTAGATGATAATATCGGAGAAGCTTTTCAACTCGGGAGATTTATCCGCCTCCCAGCCCTCCGGATCGGTAGCCGCCCAATCGATCACGGCCGCACGGTTTCCATTCACCCCGACGGCTTTCGCCCAGATACCGGGAGTCTCATCCAGCCATTTATCGCCGATACGGATCTGGAAGGTATAGAAGGAACCTTTCAGATCCTCGCTCACGGAGATACGCCACGTACCCTTGTCCGAGGATTTCATCGGCAACTGGCGGATAGGCTCCCCTCCCTCACCGGAGGCGTAAAGATTCAAGCGGACTTCTTCCGCCGTCGGGGCCCAAAGGGTGAACACGGATTTCGTGGGGGAATAGAACAACTCCAGATCGTCTCCCTCATAGGAAGGGTATTCATCAAAGGATTTGTATTCTTTCGGTGAGTTGCAGCTAAGCAACAGCGACAGGTATATAGATACCGGAACTAAGTGTCTCGTCATGGCTGATTCAGTAATTTGTTTTCAATCACAAAGATAGAAGATTCGAATCGGATTCGCCAACGAAACAGAAAAGAAGAGGCGAAAAATCTACCGCAAACGTTTTCGCCTCTTTCGCTCATTCATGCTATATTAGAACGGAACCTCGTTACTGCTACCTTGACTCAAGAAGTCAGCTCCCGCCGATGGGATCGGGGGCATCGGGTCTCCACCGTTCATGGTCGAGGAGAATTCCCTTACCGCTATATCTTCCTCTACGTTCATAAACTTGGCGAACTCGCTCTTAAAGCGCAGCCGGACATCCCCCACGGCACCGTTACGATGCTTGGCGATAATGATCTCGGCGAGGCCGATCAGGGAATTTCCCCGCTCGTCTTCCGTAATCTTATAATATTCGGGACGGTGGATGAAACATACCATATCGGCATCCTGCTCGATAGCTCCGGACTCACGCAAGTCGGCTAGCTGCGGACGCTTACCTTCCACGCCTTGACGGGCTTCCACACCACGGTTCAACTGCGACAAGGCGATGATCGGGATATTCAATTCCTTGGCCAATCCCTTCAACGAGCGGGAGATCGTACTCACCTCCTGCTCACGGCTACCGAAGTTCATACCGCTAGCGTTCATCAACTGAAGGTAGTCGATAATGATACATTTGATGCCATGCTCGCGCACCAGACGACGGGCTTTCGTTCGCAGCTCGAAGACGGACAAGCTCGGGGTATCGTCCACGAAGATCGGGGCGTCGTAAAGCTCCTTGATCTTAAAGTCCAGCTGTTCCCACTCGTAGCTCTCCAAGCGTCCGCTCTTGATCTTCTCACCCGGTATCTCGCAGACATTCACGATCAGACGGTTTACCAACTGTACGTTACTCATCTCGAGCGAGAACAGGGCGACAGGCGTATTGAAATTCACCGCCATATTCTTCGCCATGGAAAGGACGAAGGCCGTCTTACCCATGGCCGGACGGGCGGCGATAATGATAAGGTCGGAATTCTGCCAACCGGAAGTCATCTTATCCAAGCCCTCGAAGCCCGTGCGCAATCCGCTCAGACCTTCCTTCTGGAGGGCCGCCTTTTGCAACATCTCCATAGCGTCCTTGATGACGGGGTTGATCTGGGTGACATCCTTCTTTACGTTACGTTGAGAGATCTCGAACAACTTACCCTCCGCCTCTTGCATCAGGTCCTCTACATCGAGCGTCTCATCAAATGCCTTTCCTTGGATCATCGCCGTGAAAGAGATCAACTCCCTCGCCAGATATTTCTGGGCAATGATACGGGCGTGATACTCGATATGGGCGCTACTGGCCACCTTGCTGGTAAGTTGAGAGATATAGAACGGTCCGCCTACATCCTCTAATTCTCCCCGTTTCTTCAATTGCTCCGTTACGGTAAGCATATCCACGGGACGCTGGCTCAACGCCAAGTCTACGATAGCGGCATAAATCTTCTCATGCGCTTTCTCATAGAAACACTCCGGCTTCAAGATCTCGCTGACGATCGAGTACGCGTCTTTCTCCAGCATCAACGCACCCAACACAGCCTCCTCTAACTCACGGGCCTGTGGCTGAAGACGCCCCATATCGGGGAGCATCTCCACAGGCTTTTTCCTTCCTCTTCCTGTATTTCTTGTTCCTTCTGCCATCATTCTTTCTATTTGGGGAGTCAAAGGTAATATCTTTTACCCATTTCTGAAAAAGATTCTTTATATTTAGGAATTAAAACCTGTCGAATCATGAAAGCGTATTTTATCGGATTAGTTATCATGGGCGGCTGCCTATTATACGGCTGCCATACCAAACAAAAGAAAGGGGAAAACAGTAGCGACTACTCAGCCGACTCCCAATCCATAGCACGGCAAGATTCCCTACCGTTACCGACTGATACCCATGCCGCATCTTCAGTTTCCACGGAAGGATGGACCGCCAAGCAGATACGGGACAGCATAGAATTGTTCTTCGGCAAGGAATACGATACCCTTCCCCCGCATCTCCGGAAGATCCGCAGAAACATGGCCTCCCTCTGGAACACGGACGACTCCGTCTTCCTACAGCTTATCATAGTGGAAGCTCCGTATGTAAAAGCATTTAAGACGTACGTATTCGACTCGCCCCTCATCCGGATCGGCGGAGGCCCTTACGACCGGTCGCCCGAGGAATCTCTTTGCGAGGACACCACCCACTTCTCCATGCGAGTAAGCCCGAATGTCTACCCAACCAACATCGAACGGATCGAGATCGCCATCACCAACCATACCGACCTAGAAGGGATGGGAGGCGAAAGTTATTTCATCGAGCATTTCGACGGGAAGGCATGGAAAGGGGTCCCGCAACCCAACTTTTTTGTTGATATCGGCTATCCGATCTTTCCAAACGAGACAAGAGACGATTTCTCGGCCACCTTGATGCCTGAGCTCAAGGAAAATCCACCGGGATTGTACCGGGTGCATAAGACCGTCATCACCGGACAGGGCGCCGGCATCGTCCATTATCCTTTGGCCGCCACGTTCTACCTATCCGATAACCCGGAAGATTATGAGGAATACACACGCTTCGCCAGCCGGCTCCACGAGCCTCGCCCCATGGCCGAGTTCAAGGGAGGAAGAGAAGCCATGACCCGTTTCTTCGAACAGAACCTGCGTTATCCCGAATCTTATAAAGGTACGGGCACGAAGGTACGACTCTTCTACTCCTTCACGATCGATTCCTTAGGAATGTTACAGAATCCCGTAAGCCTACCCGAGAATATACTGTATCCTCGTGATACGGGGAAAACCTATGATGAGTTCCGCGATGAAGCCTTACGGGTACTCCGGTTGATGCCCGCATGGGAACCCGCCGTAAGCCGTATCCATGGTCCGGTCAGCATAGATACCGGGCTCTTCTTCTACTTCAACGAAGAGGGGAAATGCGGGATTGAATAGATGGCCAGTACTGCCTAAGAAGTATTGGAGTACTTCTTAGGCAGTACTCGGGTACTTCCATGAAAGTACTCCAGTACTATTACCAGAAGTATCGCAATACTCTCAGAGAAGTAAGCCTATGCTAACGTAAACTGGCAACAATATTGCTGTCAGCATACAGCGACATAACTTTACTTACGTAAAAAAGTATTATCTTTGCACCCGTAAAAAGTAATTTTCAAATTATGGACGACAGTATCCCGCTAGAAACAGAACAGAGTATGAACTAACGAGGCGGAGGGTTTCATTGATCCTCTGCTCGGATTAAACACGAAAGGAGGCAATAATGAGACAATTTCTTTATTGTGAGGCCGGTTATGTGGAGAAGAACCAATGGCTTCCTAACAGTTGGGTAAACGTAGAGTGCCCGACTCCCGAAGATCTTCAATTCTTGATGGATCGATTTAACGTACCCGAATCATTCTTGAGCGATATAGCCGATACGGACGAACGTCCCCGTATCGAGTACGAGGGGAATTGGTTGCTTACCATCTTACGTATCCCGTTGCAGAACCAAGATCATGACATCCCGTTCAATACGGTGCCGATCGGTATCATCACGAACAATGAGATCATCGTAAGCGTATGTTACCATAAGACGGACTTGATCCCCGATTTCATCCGTTATACCCAACGGAAGGAACTCCAGATTAAAAACAAGTATGAGTTGATCCTCCGGCTGATCCACTCATCGGCCGTATGGTTCCTTAAATACCTGAAACAAATCAATTACGCCGTCACCGAGGCGGAAAAGGCGTTGGAGAAAAGCATCCGCAACGAGGATCTGCTAGCGTTGATGAAGCTGGAGAAGAGCATGGTATTCTTCAACACCTCCATCCGCGGGAATGAGGTGATGCTGGCCAAGCTCCAGAATATTTTCCAAGAGCCGGAATATATCGACAAGGATTTGGTGGAGGACGTGGAGATCGAGTTGAAACAGGCCCATAACACGGTAAATATCTATAGCGATATTCTTACGGGTACGATGGACGCTTTCGCCTCTATCATCTCCAACAACGTGAACACGATCATGAAACGTATGACATCACTTTCCATTATCTTAATGGTTCCGACATTAATCGCTAGCTTCTACGGGATGAACGTCCCGATCTACATGGAGGATATGCCGCATGGTTTCGTGGTTATCATCTTGCTCTCGATCTTGCTATCCGCTACGGCCTTTTTTATATTCAGGAAGATCAAATGGTTTTAGGATATCAAAAAATAAACCGGACGCAGATCACCCGTGCTTGTCGGTGTCATCTGCGTCCGGTAAATATCAAATTCGGTATATCTTTATCTTGGCTTACTTATGCGTATCCTCGAGGATATAACGCAAGGTTCCGGCATTTACCAAGTCCTCTTGCGAGATGGTGTAGCCCTTTAGCTTTTTATCGCCGGCGAAAACGTCCTTGATGTAGATCGCTTCCGGATTACTATGCTTAGACTCGATTACCAATTCGCCTTTAGGATAGAATTTCTTGTCGAGCTGGATCGTAACCTTATCGAAAGTCGGGGAAGTCAATACATAGTTCACGTCGCCCGGACAAGCCGGATAGAAGCCCATCATGGAGAAAATAGCCCAAGCGGACATAGTGCCTGTATCCTCGTTACCCGGGACACCGTTCGGGGCGTTATGATAGCAATCCTTCAACAACTGACGGACCAACTTCTGAGTACGCCAAGCCTCTCCCTTGAAATAACTAAACAAATAAGGATAAGCGATATCCGGCTCGTTGGCGGGATCATAATTGCCGTCATCGAATACCTTCTGCAAATGATCGACAAATTTCTTATCGCCTCCCATCAATTTGGCCAGTCCCTTGATATCGTGAGGAACATAAAACGTATAATTCCATGCGTTGCCTTCATGGAAACCGGGACTAGGCTCGAAGTTCTCGCCTTGTTTCGGATCGAACGGAGAGTAGAAAGTGCCGTCCGGCAAGATAGGACGCAGTGTTCCAAACTCCTTGCTATAATAATGTTTGTAACCTAAAGAACGATCACGGAATAACTTGGCATCCTCTTTCTTACCCAAGGCTTGAGCGAAATTAGCCAAGTTCCAGTCGGCGATATAATATTCCAGTGCATGAGATACGGAGTTATCGTATTGCTCACGCAAAGGAACATAGCCCTTGCTGAAATAATCGTTCGCGTCCGGACGAAGCAGGTTGAACTCTCCCGGGGTAGTAGCGCCTTTACGCATCGCCTCATAAGCGGTTTGCTCATCAAAGTCACGCAAGCCGCGCATCCATGCGTCTACGATATACGGGATCGAGGGATCGCCCTCCATCGTAAAGGTCTCACGTCCGTAAAGCTCCCATTTCGGTAACCAACCGTTTTCCCGGTACATATCCAGCATCGTACGGATAATATCTAATTGACGCTCCGGATAGAGCAAGGTCATCAGGGTACTTACGTTGCGGTACGTATCCCACAGGGAGAAGACCGTATAACGGTTTCCGGTGGTATGGCCTACTTTCAGGCTCTCCATCATCGGGTACTCGCCGTTCACGTCTTGCAGGATATTCGGATGGATCAGCAAATGATACATACCGGTATAGAATATCGTTTTCTCGTCTTTCGTACCTCCTTCCACTTGTACCTTGGAAAGATCCTTGTTCCACATCGTGCTAGCCGCCGTACGGACCTTGTCGAAATCGAAGCCGGGCTGCTCCGTATTCATGTTCAGGCGGGCGTTCTCGATGCTCACGTACGAGATAGCCATCTTCACCTCGATAGCCTCGCCCTCGTCCGTATCGTAATCGAACCATACGCCGACATCGTCTCCGCTCATCTCACGGGTATAACTGGTATATAACTTATACTTGCCGGAGTAGATATCCCATTCGGCCTCTACCCCCTTCATCTCACGTTGTTTCTTCCAATAACCCATCTTCTTCGGGGCCTTGTTTACCTTCATCACGAAGTAAACCGGGAATACGGCCTGTGGATTATAGCAGAACGTACCTAAAAGCTTACTCCCCTCGATCTCCGTATCATTCACGATACGTACCGTAGCGCCGGTCTCGTTCGTCAAGCCCTCGCCTAGGTTCAAGAGGATATGGCTCTCCCCTTTCGGGAAGGTAAAACGGCTCAAGCCCGTACGCATGCTGGCAGTAGCCTCCGCCTTGATATTATACTTGGTCAAGGTATTGCTATAATAACCGGGGTGAGCCACCTCGTCCTTGTACTCACTGCCGTAAGCCTTATAGTCCACGTTCAACTCGCCCGTCGTCGGCATCAATAGCAAACCTCCCAGCTCCGGGCATCCCACACCGCTCAAGCTGCCGTGGGCGAATCCCGTAAAGAATTTATTGTCTGCCGAGTAAGGAGTAGACCACCATTGACTATCCTTGTCAAAACGGTTCTTCTCCGACCCCATGACGTTGAAAGGAACCACGCTCATCATACCCTGCGGACAAACCGCGCCGGGATTCGTCGTACCGTAATTGCTCGTACCGATGAAGGGGTTCACATAATCTACCGGTTGCTGAGCCGTAGCGAACAGACTGCCACACAACAGGAAGGTCATTAACTGTTTCTTCATTTGATAAATGTATTTTAGTTGATAATTAATTGATTCATACTTACCAGATCACGATCTCATCCGTGAAGATGAAACCCTTATTTGCCTCTTTTGCCTTGATACGGATATAACGGGCTTTCCAATCGCCGTTAAACGTATATTCCTGAAAAGACAGGTCTTTATCCGTATTGGATATCGTAGTAGGGATAACTCCCTGCGAGATATAGCTCTCCCCGTCTTCCGATGTCAGCAACTCCACCTCTCCCGGTTGGTACACGCCCGGGCCGATCAATTGCATAAAGCGGGACGATACCTTATGGATATCCGTCACCTCGCCCATGTCCACCACGCAATCCAAGTCATTCAAATAACCCTGCCAACGACCGTCCAGATAAGTCAAGCCTCCCCTGTAGCCGTCCAGCAAGGCGTTCATGCCACCCGCCATATAACCGCTATACAGCTTACTATTATAATGTATAGGCTTATTGATACCCCGGTGATAATCCACCTTCTTCTCGGTAGGCGTTCCTTGAAGCTGCCCGTCACGGAAGATAGCGGCCTTGATATCAGCGGAGTCTTTCACCACGATCGGGCCGTTATAGACCCGGGAAGAGGCGGCGGGAATAGAGCCGTCTGTCGTGTAACGTATCTCCGCCGGATATTTCTCCGCATCCAACATGACCTTGATCTCTCGCCGCAAGGTATCTACCTCCATCGTGGTCTCGATCTCGTCCGAGAGCGTGAACGTATTGATACCCATCCGTTGCAGAACCGGGATATTAGCGTTCATACGAGGCTTAAAATCCTCCCAACTACGATCCTCTTGCGGAGTCCATCCGATCTCGGCGACCGCTAAGGCACGAGGGAACATCATATACTCCAGATGCTTCTCATCCTTGATATACTCCGTCCATGTATTCGCCTGTACCCCTAGGATATGCTTACTTTCCTCGGCAGTCAACGAATCCACAGGCACTGGATTATAACTGTACGCCCGCTTGATCGGCGTATAACCGCCGATGGCATACGGCTGTGTCTTCGGATCGGCTTGATAGAAATCGAAATACATATAACCACCCGGTGTCATGACCACGTCGTGTCCCATGCGGGCGGACTTGATTCCCCCTTCCTCGCCCCGCCAAGACATGACGGTAGCCTCCGGAGCCAAGCCCCCTTCCAGAATCTCATCCCAACCGATCAATTTGCGGCCTTTGGAAATCAGGAATTCCTCGGCATGATGAATCATATAGCTCTGCAACTCATCCACGTCCTTCATCCCATTCCGGCGCATCAAGCCTTGACATTTCGGGCAGGTCTTCCAAGCTCCCTTCCCGGCCTCGTCTCCCCCGATATGGATATATTCGGAAGGGAACAACTCGATCACCTCGGACAATACATCCTCCATGAACGTAAACGATTTCTCGTTGCCGATGCAGAAATCACCCGTCGTATAAGGTTTGCCGGCACAACTCAACTCCGGGTACGCCACGAACACCTCGTCCGAATGCCCCGGGAATTCGATTTCCGGTATTATATTAATATGCCGGGCTGTAGCGTAATCCACGATCTCACGGATATCTTCTTTCGTAAAATAACCGCCATATGCCACCGGAGTTCCTTCCGGCAGATACTTGCGATCCTTTCCATCCCACCATTTCTGCCAATCGGATTCCGTACGGAAAGCCACGTCCGTAGTCAGTTTCGGGTATTTATCCATCTGGATACGCCAACCACCGGCATCCGTCAAATGCATATGAAGCGTATTCAATTTATAATAAGACATGACGTTCAATAACTTCATCACCTCCTCTTTCGGGAAGAAATGACGGGAGACATCCAGATGCAAGCCACGATACGGGAAACGGGGATTATCTTGGATCGATACGCAAGGAATCCCTTTCGACGTATACAGCTGGCGCAACGTTTGTTCCCCGTAAAACAATCCGGATTTAGAGGCGGCTCTCAACTCGATCCCCTTCTTGGTCACATTCAACGCATATCCCTCCGGATTTCCGCCATTGAAAGACTCATCGACCACGTAACGGATCGTACCCGATTGATCATCCCCGAATACGAGATTACTATCTACTTTGAAATAACCGCCAGTCACCTCGATATGGGCCGGCTTAGGGATTAAATTCACCTGCGAAACCTCCTTGGGAACACAGGAAAAAAGTAGCGAGGAGCAAGCGAGAGCAAGTCCGGTTACTTTCATGCAAGACCGTTTTGGCAACGTCATAATACTTATTTTTTAGTTGTGTTATTCTTGGTGCGTAAATATACGACAATAATGGACAATATCAAAAAAGCGGAAAGACTATCGTCTCCCCGCTTCAGAGTTATTTTAAGATGTATATCTTCTAAAATTAACGTCTAGGAATTGCTTCTTTTACAACCATCTGACGACCTTCGTACTCAGCTTGGTTTAATTCCTCGATAGCTTTTTGAGCCTCGTCTACGTTAGGCATTTCAGCGAAAGCAAAACCCTTAGAACGTCTAGTATCACGATCAACAATTAACTTTACTGAATCAACAACACCATACTCTTCTAATACTTGTTGCAAATCAGACTCTCTTACTCGATAACTCAAGTTTCCAATGTAAATATTCATACGAAAATGATATAAAAAAATAAAAATTAATAATAAAACAAGGATGGTTGGTGAAGTCAATCTCTAAAAGAAAGTATTATCATCGCTGATGAATAAATGCTAAAAGATAAAAGAGCTATACAAACTATCTTTTGTTCATGGCACAAAGGAAAGCATTCTATTTGAATTAGCAACTATAAAACGATAATTATTTTCAAAAAAACATTCAAGCTCTTTATAACGTCTTTGTTGTTCTAGTCAAATAGTCCCAATTTATAGAAATTTTGACCAATTATATCAACGATATAGCCTAAAACTATCTCAAAAATCTCGTAACTTTGCGAAATTATTATTTGAACTAATAAAAGTTATGGATTACGCGATCATTGCCGCCGGCGAAGGCTCCCGCTTGGCGCAAGAAGGTGTTAAGTGGCCAAAGCCTCTGGTTAGACTCAACGGTGTCGCTCTGATAGACCGGTTGATAGACGTTTTTTTGAAAAATAACGCTACCTCTATCAGTATCATCGTAAACGAGGAGATGACCGAGGTACAGGATTACCTGAAGGCCCTGCGACTACCTATACCCTTTTACCTGTTGGTAAAATCCACCCCCAGCTCTATGCACAGCTTCTACGAGCTGAGTCATTATCTGGACGGTGATAAGATTTGTTTAACTACTGTAGACACGATCTTCAAGGAAGAAGAGTTCAGCGGCTATATCCAACAGTTCATCCAAGAGGATAAACTGGACGGATTGATGGCCGTCACTGATTTTATTGATGACGAGAAACCCTTATATGTAGAAACAGACAACGAACTTTACATCCGGAATTTCCTAGATCAGGCAGACGGTGATTGCCGTTACATATCGGGAGGTATC
>ERZ772937.2051-NODE-2051-length-13262-cov-2.393882_pt1 | contig 13262 bp, 9 predicted proteins | sample MGYA00512113_ERZ772937 | MGnify/ENA primary metagenome ERZ772937 (study PRJEB29015, sample SAMEA2737649) | human gut metagenome | biome: human gut; feature: human-associated habitat; material: faeces | place: China | collected 2012 ... | reverse complement strand
CAGACCCGACTCTCGAATGGTTCTTGTCTCATTGCCACATTCATAAGTACCCATCGAAGAGCACGCTGATTCACCAGGGTGAAAAAGCGGAAACGCTGTACTACATCGTTAAAGGCTCCGTGGCAGTACTCATCAAGGATGAGGAAGGCAAAGAGATGATCCTTTCCTACCTCAACCAGGGCGATTTCATCGGTGAACTGGGCCTGTTTGAAGAGGGCCAGGAACGTAGCGCCTGGGTTCGGGCGAAAACCGCCTGTGAAGTGGCTGAAATCTCCTATAAGAAATTCCGTCAGCTCATCCAGGTTAACCCGGATATCCTGATGCGTCTCTCGTCTCAGATGGCGCGCCGTCTGCAGGTCACCTCTGAGAAAGTGGGCAACCTGGCGTTCCTCGACGTTACCGGCCGTATCGCGCAGACGCTGCTGAATCTGGCGAAACAGCCGGATGCTATGACCCACCCGGACGGTATGCAGATCAAAATCACCCGTCAGGAAATCGGTCAGATCGTCGGCTGCTCTCGTGAAACCGTGGGTCGTATCCTGAAGATGCTGGAAGATCAGAACCTGATCTCCGCACACGGTAAAACGATCGTCGTTTACGGCACGCGTTAATCCCGTCTGGCGGCGTATTGTTCGCGCAATACGCCGTTTTTGTCTCGTATGTGGCGCAGGCTGATTTACCATCCGGAAGTCAACTATGCACTGCGGCAAACGCTGGTGTTATGTTTGCCGGTCGCCGTCGGCCTGATTCTTGGCCAGCTTCAACACGGCTTACTGTTCTCTTTAGTGCCTGCCTGCTGCAACATCGCCGGGTTGGATACTCCCCATAAACGTTTCTTCAAACGCCTGATTATCGGTGGGTCGCTGTTCGCCGGTTGCAGCCTGATTGTGCAACTGCTGTTGGCCGATGATATCCCGCTGCCGTTTATTCTCACCGGTCTGGCGATGGTGCTGGGCGTTACCGCCGAAATCAGCGCCCTGCACGGGCGATTACTTCCGGCCTCGCTAATTGCCGCGATTTTTACCCTGAGCCTGGCGGGCAATATGCCTATCTGGGAACCGTTACTGATCTACGCGCTCGGCACGCTGTGGTACGGGTTGTTCAACTGGTTTTGGTTCTGGCTGTGGCGTGAACAACCGCTACGCGAGTCGTTGAGCCTGCTTTACCGCCAACTGGCGGAGTACTGCGAAGCCAAATATAGCCTGCTGACGCAACATACCGATCCCAATACCGCCCTGCCGCCGTTGCTTAATCGTCAGCAGAAAGTGGTCGATCTGATTTCCCAGTGCTATCAGCAGATGCACATGCTGGCGGCCAATCAGCACAATGATTACAAGCGCCTGCTGCGCGCCTTCCAGATGGGGCTGGATTTGCAGGAGCACATTTCGGTGAGTCTGCACCAGCCGGAAGAGGTGCAAAAACTGGTCGAGCGCAGCCACGCCGAAGCGGTGATTCGCTGGAACGCGCAAACCGTCGCCGCGCGCCTGCGGGTCATGGCCGATGATATTCTCTATCACCGCTTCCCGACGCGCTTCAACATGGATAAGCAAATTGGCGCGCTGGAGAAAATTGCCCGCCAGCATCCCGATAACCCGGTTGGGCAATTCTGCGCCTGGCACTTCAGCCGCATCGCCAAAGTGTTACGTTCGCAGCGTCCGCTTTATCCGCGTAATCTGATGGCTGATAAAGAGCGCCGTCTGCCGCTGTTCCCGGCGCTGAAAAGCTATCTGTCGCTGAAATCTCCCGCGCTGCGTAATGCCGCGCGTTTAAGCGTGATGCTGAGCATCGCCAGCCTGATGGGCGCAGCGCTGCATCTGCCAAAACCCTACTGGATCTTAATGACCGTGCTGTTGGTGACGCAAAACGGTTACGGTGCGACGCGCGTGCGTATCTTCCATCGTGCGGCAGGCACCCTGGCGGGGCTGGTGATTGCCGCCGCCACTCTGCACTATCACTTCCCGGAAGGGTTTGCGCTGGCCGCGATGCTGGTGATCACCCTGATAAGCTATCTGATCATTCGTAAAAGCTACGGCTGGGCGACGGTGGGTTTCACCATTACGGCGGTATATACCCTGCAATTGCTGACGCTCAACGGCGAGCAGTTTATCGTCGCGCGTTTCGCCGACACCATTATTGGCTGCCTGATTGCCTTCGGCGGCATGCTGTGGCTGTGGCCGCAGTGGCAAAGCGGCCAGCTACGGCAAAACGCCCAGGCTGCGCTGGAGGCCGACCAGGAAGCCATTCGTTTGATTCTCAGCTCCGACCCGCAGGCTCCCAAACTGGCGTATCTGCGTATGCGTGTTAATCAGGCGCACAACACGCTGTTTAACACCCTCAATCAGGCCATGCAGGAGCCCGGTTTCAACTCGCGCTATCTGGAAGATATGAAGCTGTGGGTGACCCACAGCCAGTTTATCGTCGAGCATATCAACGCCATGACTACGCTGGCGCGCGAGCATGAGATGCTGACGCCCAATCTGGCGCAACAATATCTGGAGTCGTGTGAAATAGCGCTTCAGCGCTGTCAGCAGCGTCTGGAGTACGATGAGGCGGGGAGCAGCGGTGAGGTCAACATCATGGAAGCGCCGGACGCGCTGTCCCACGGGCCGTTAAGCACCATGGAACAGCATCTCCAGCGTATTCTGGGGCATCTGAACACCATGCACACTATCTCTTCAGTGGCCTGGCGACAGCGCCCACGGCACGGCGGCTGGTTAAAACGGCGGGCTAACTGACGATTTTTGCCACGGCCTGAGCGAAACGCTGCATACCTTCGTCAATATCCACCTCTTCCACCACCAGCGACGGTGCAAAACGCATTACGTCAGGGCCGGCGTTCAACACCATCACACCCACGTCTGCCGCCGCGTAGAGGAAATCACGCGCTCGGCCTTTGTACTTAGCGTTAAGCTCGGCACCAATCAGCAGCCCCATACCGCGTACATCGCTGAAGACATCGTACTTCGCGTTAATCTGCTGCAGGTGCTGCACAAAGCGTTCGCGTTTTGCGCTCACCCCGTTCAGTACTTCCGGCGTGTTAATGATGTCGAAGGCGGCGCCAGCAACGGCACAGGCCAGCGGGTTACCGCCAAAGGTGGTGGTGTGCAGGAACGGGTTGTCGAACAGCACCGAGAACACCTCTTCGGTGGCAATGGTCGCGCCAATGGGCATCACACCGCCGCCCAACGCTTTGGCCAGACACATAATGTCGGGTTGCACGTTTTCGTGTTCGCAGGCGAACATCTTGCCGGTACGCCCCATGCCGGTTTGCACTTCGTCAAGGATCATCAGCGCGCCAAACTCATCGCAAAGTTTACGAACGGCGGTCAAATAGCCTTGCGGCGGCAAGATCACCCCGCCTTCACCCTGGATGGGTTCGAGGATCACGGCTGCGACATCGTCACCGGTCTTTTTACACTCGCTGAGCATGGTGCGCATCGCGTTAATATCGCCAAACGGCACATGACGGAAGCCCGGCAGCAGCGGCATAAAAGGTTTACGGAAGGTGGATTTAGCCGTAGCGGACAGCGCGCCCAGTGATTTACCGTGGAATGCGCCGCTGGTGGCAATAAACGTAAATTTACCGCGCGGCGATTGATACGCTTTCGCCAGCTTCAGGGCGGCTTCAACCGACTCGGTCCCGCTGTTACAGAAAAAACTGTATTTCAGTTTACCGGGCGCCAGTGCGGCGAGAGTTTTTGCCAGCATGGCCCGCAGAGGGTCAAGTAACTCCTGGCTGTGCAGAGGTTGTTTCGCGAGTTGATTCTGTACGGCGGAAACCACGACTGGATTACGGTGCCCCACGTTGAAAATTCCAAAACCGCCCAGGCAATCGACGAACTCCTGCCCTTGGGTGTCGACAAGCGTATTCAGGCTTCCCGCTTGCCACTCTACGGCTCCGTAATCCCCGCCTGCAGTTACAGATTTTCGATACTCTAAGAACCCCGGATTGACATGCTCCTTGAAGTACTCAATCACCTCTTTGTTCAATGATTTCATTTCCTCATGATCAAGCGTGCGCTTTTCAATGAGATTCAGTGCGTGTGCGCTGCAGGCCAGGGCCGATGCGCTGGAAGGTAACCTGTTCAAAATATGCTCCCGGAGCTCGCGTATCACATGATACTGATTTAAGTATTGCAGGGATTGCGCCATTCCGGCGCGCTTAGCAAAAATCGGGATAAACACCAGGGAGAAATGCAATTGCACAATATTTAATCGTCCAGCGGCCCTGTGGCCGCAGGAGAAGGACAAATCTCATCTCGCCAGAATGGGGCGAAATGCGCGAAAACGGGGCAGATCGTGCGCCATTTTAACGCGTGAGAGAATATATCCTCTAAAAATGCGAGCTGAATCGAGATTAACGAATAAAGCTAAGTCATCCGCCGCCGACATAACCTTTACACAATAAGCCTTATTACCGGCAAGGATACCTGCATGTCTTCACAACCCTGGGTTAGTCAACGCGAATACCCGCTGGATGACCAAACGACGTTAATGTCCACTTCCGATCTCAATAGCTATGTCACTCACGTAAACGATGCGTTTATTCAGGTGAGCGGCTACAGCATGGAAGAGATTTGCGGTCAGCCACACAACCTGGTCCGTCACCCGGATATGCCGAAAGCGGCGTTTGCCGATATGTGGTACACCCTGAAACAGGGGGAGCCGTGGAGCGCAATTGTCAAAAACCGACGTAAAAATGGCGACCATTACTGGGTGCGCGCCAACGCGATTCCGATGGTGCGGCACGGTGAAGTCACCGGCTATATGTCGATTCGCACACAGGCTACGCCGGAAGAGGTAGCTGCCGCGGAGCCGCTCTATCGGGCGTTAAAAGAGGGGCGCAGTAACAAGCGGCTCTACAAAGGCATGGTGATCAGTAAACACTGGTGGGGCAAGCTGTCCGTGATGCCGCTACGCTGGCGCGTGCGGCTGCTGATGACATCCCTGTTTATGTTATTGACGGCGGCGCTGTGCGCCACGCATGCGCCGTGGATGTCGCTGGCGGTGGCGGCACTGCTGATGCTGGCGGGAACGGCGCTGCTTGAAGCGCAGATCGTTCGCCCGGTCGAGAATGTGGTGCATCAGGCTCTCAGTATTGCGACCGGTGGACGTCACCGCGTGCAGCATCTGAGCCGTGGTGATGAACTGGGGCTGATTTTGCGGTCTGTCGGGCAACTCGGGCTGATTTGTCGCTGGCTGAAAAATGATGTCGCAAGCCAGGTCTCCAGCGTCAGCCAGGGAAGTGATACGTTGGCGAAGGGCAACGATGATCTTAACGAACGCACCCGCCAGACGGTGGTTAATGTCCAGCAGACGGTGGCAACGATGAACGAGATGAATGCCTCCGTGCAAAGCAATTCGCAAACGGCGGCGGCAGCCGATAAGCTCTCAATTGCCGCCAGCGGCGCGGCGGAGCAGGGCGGGCAGGCAATGCAGGGCGTGGTCAGAACGATGGACGAAATTGCTGACAGCACGCAGCGGATTGGCTCAATCACCACGCTTATCAATGATATTGCCTTCCAGACCAATATTCTGGCGCTAAATGCGGCGGTCGAAGCCGCGCGAGCGGGCGATCAGGGGAAAGGCTTTGCGGTGGTAGCGGGGGAGGTTCGTCAGCTGGCGAGCCGCAGCGCAACGGCGGCTAACGACATTCGTAAGCTGATTGAGGCCAGCGCCAGCAAGGTGCATTCCGGCGCCGATCAGGTTCACGCGGCGGGGCGGGTGATGAACGATATTCTGGCGCAGGTGCAGAATGTGACGCAGTTGATTGCACAAATCAGCCAGTCGACCTCAGAGCAGGCCAACGGGCTGTCGGATATTACCCGTGCGGTGGCGGAACTGGATGCCATTACCCAGAAAAATGCCGGGCTGGTTGCTGAAAGCGCCCATGTGTCGGCGATGGTAAAACATCGCGCCAGCCGGCTTCAGGACGCTGTCACGGTACTGCATTAATCAAGCTGTGAAATTTCCAGCGCCGCGCGGTCAATCACGCCAACAATCTGTTTTAGCTGCGCGTCGCTGATTTCGCTCTGGTTCACTTTCAGGTTCAGTACGGCCTTGAAGTTTTCCAGCGCGCGTTTCATTTGCGGATCTTTACGCAGTTCGTGGCCGACCATGCGGAGTTTCAGCTTCGCCTGAACCTGCTCCAGCACCTCTTTGTTTTCCACCAGCACATTACTGCCTTCCCCGGTGATGGCGATTTTTTTACGTCCACCGTCTTCTTCCTGGATGGTGATCAGCCCCTGATCCTGCAACAGATCGAGCGTTGGGTAGATTACGCCAGGGCTTGGGCTGTAGTTGCCCTGGGTCATGTTTTCGATCTCTTTGATCAGCTCGTAACCGTGGCTGGCGTTGCGGGAGAGGATATCCAGTACCACCAGACGCAGCTCGCCATGGCCGAAGAAACGCTGACGACGCCCGCCGCCACCGCGACCATGGCGATGCCCGCAGCCGTGCTCGTGGTGATGATCTTTGTTACAGCCTTCATGGCGATGTTCTTCACCTTTGCAGCAACCTGCATGGTACTCGTTGTGGCGGCCTTCATGGTGATGTCCTTCACCCTTGCAGCAGCCTTCGTGTTGGTGCTCTGTATTTTTGCAGCAACCTTCATGATGGTTTTGCATCATCGTCTCCTGATGTTGTTTAGATATATCTAATTTATATCTAAAAATTATCAGTTTGCAAGTCTACAAAATAATTTTTGTTTAATGTGATGATTATTAACTATTTTTATATGGGTGTGATAGCCGGGTAATCATAATTTAACTATATCAAAAAGTGCTTGCAATATTTTTTATTAGCAATCATTATCATTTAAAAAATCAATTTAGATATATCGTATTATCTTCACAAGGCGAAAAAATGACAAAAAACATCTCACGCTACCCACAGCGCGTTCGCAATGAACTGCGTTTTCGAGAACTTACTGTCCTGCGCGTAGAGCGTATTAGCGCGGGCTTTCAGCGTATTGTACTGGGCGGTGACGCGCTGGACGGTTTTAGCTCACGCGGCTTTGACGACCATACCAAGGTCTTTTTCCCTGAACCGGGCAGCCACTTTGTGCCGCCGGTTGTCACCGATGAAGGCATTGTCTGGGCTGACGGCGTACGCCCGTTATCCCGTGACTACACGCCGTTGTATGACGAAGCGCGCCATGAGCTGGCACTGGATTTCTATATTCATGACGGCGGCGTGGCAAGTACGTGGGCGATGAATGCCCGTGAGGGTGACAAGCTGACGATCGGCGGGCCGCGCGGTTCTTTGGTGGTGCCAGAGGATTATGCGTATCAGGTTTACGTGTGTGATGAGTCGGGAATGCCCGCGTTGCGCCGACGCCTGGAGTCGCTCAGCCGTTTAGCGGTACGTCCGAACGTCACGGCGCTGGTTAGCGTGCAGGATGCAGCCTACCAGGACTATTTTGCCCATCTCGACGGATTTACTCTTCAGTGGTTTATCGGCCATAACGAGCAGGCGGTGAATGAACACTTATCGCGGCTAAGCGTGCCCGCAGACGATTATTTCATCTGGATCACTGGCGAAGGAAAGGTGGTCAAAAACCTGAGTGCTCGTTTTGAAACCGAGGCGTTCGATCAGCAACGGGTTCGCGCAGCGGCTTACTGGCATCAACGCCGTTAATCAGTAATTAGAGGGCGGAACGCCAAACGCCTGGCGGAATGCGTAGCTAAATGCCGCGGTACTTGAATACCCAACGTCGAGTGCCACGGCGGTTACGCTTTTATTTTTCTTCAGCATTAATACCGATTCAAGTATTCGCATTTTTTGCTTCCAGACGCTGAAAGGCAATCCGGTTTCTTTTTTGAAATGACGTGAAAAGGTACGGGCAGACATACCCAAATGCTGCGCCCAGTATTCAACCGAATGCTCCAGTGCGGGGGATTCTTGTATTGTTCGGCAGACTTTGGTTAATTCGCGATCCTGCGGCCAGGGTAATACAAAAGCGACTTCCGGGAGTTGCAGAATAATATCGACCAGCACACTAACCAGCTTGCCCTCTTTTGACTGACTATCATAATGGCCTGAAATTGAATTCGTGGCGTAATGAATAAACTCTCTGGCGAAATCACTGATAGCCACCACTTTACATTCATTGATGCTCTCTTCAAGAAAGCCCGGTTTAATATCCAGATTTTCTAAATACACATCATCTAATGCCCAAACCGCATGCTCCGTATTATTTGGGATCCAGATGCCATAATGCGCCGGGATTATCCAGCACTTACCGGCAACATCAATGCGCATGCTGCCTTTGCGGGCGAAATGAAACTGCATAAAAGAGTGTGAATGCTGCGGTACATGGTGGTTGGCTTCCAGGACATAAGAGCGAAAGAATACGTCCTGCGGCAGTTCGGTCATGGAGTTATCCGGGAAGGAGTTCCACTGTTTTTGCGCCAGAGTTTCCATAAATGAATCGTCAATGCTCCCGATGATGTGTCCGCTGCTCGATAGATCTTGTCCGCGGATCATAATACATACACTCTTTTTTCCATAATAATCTTGCGTAATAATTTTTAGTCCACTTTTGGTAAATACCATGAACTCGCTTTGTTCAGATGCTGTCATCGTCAATGAAACAAATGATAACTGGACCCGAATGGGAAAAGAGCTGCTTTCACAAGCGGATATCAGAATTAATGGCTCACGCGCCTGGGACATTCAACTTCATCATACCGGTTTCTTTAAACGAGTATTGCAGCAAGGCTCATTAGGGCTTGGCGAAAGCTATATGGAAGGCTGGTGGGACTGCGAACGGCTCGATATTCTGTTCTGCAAAATCCTGAAAGCAAAACTCGACCAGCAGATGCCAGGTAATCTGAAAGATATTTTACGCATTGCCAGCGCGCGCCTGTTTAATTTGCAGTCACGTAGCCGTGCATGGATCGTCGGTAAAGAACATTATGATATTGGTAACGATCTCTTTGCGCTGATGCTTGATCCGCATATGCAATATTCCTGCGGTTACTGGAAAGACGCGACCACATTAGACGATGCGCAAAATGCCAAATTAAAAATGATCTGCGAGAAGCTGCAGCTTAAGCCGGGTATGCGTTTACTCGATATCGGTTGTGGATGGGGCGGGTTGGCAGAATATGCGGCGCGTCATTATGGCGTGGCGGTAGAAGGCGTTACCATTTCCAAAGAGCAGCAGAAAATGGCGCAGCAGCGCTGTGAAGGGCTGGACGTTAACATTCTGCTGCAGGATTATCGCGATCTTGATAAACACTACGATCGCATTGTCTCCGTGGGGATGTTTGAACATGTCGGGCCGAAAAACTACGACACCTATTTCAGTATCGCCGACCGTTGTTTAAAACCGGACGGACTGTTCCTGCTGCATACCATTGGCAGCAATAAAAAAGGGATGAGCGTCGATCCGTGGATCAATAAATACATTTTCCCGAACGGTTGCTTACCGTCGATTTCCCATATTGCCGAGGCCAGCGAATCACGGTTTGTGATGGAGGACTGGCATAACTTCGGCAGCGATTACGATAAAACGCTGATGGCCTGGCATGAGCGCTTTAATCAGGCCTGGCCGGAGCTGTCATCACGTTATTCCGCCACCTTCAGAAGAATGTTTAATTACTATTTATGCGCCTGCGCCGGGGCTTTCCGCGCCAGAGATATTGAGCTTTGGCAGGTGCTGTTTAGCCGCGGCGTAGAGGGCGGGATCCGCGTTTATCGTTAACGTTCTGCCGGATGGCGGCGTTACCTTATCCGGCCTACAAGGGTTTGTACTCGCAGGCCTGATAAGCGAAGCGCATCAGGCACTTATGGCTTAGCTCAATTCACTCTCTGCCAGCGCTTTAAATACCATCGCGACGGCGTGCGCGCCGGGGTCCATATTTCCGAGCAGGCTTTCGCTGCTCAGATACGATGCGCGACCCGCATTGGCTTTGCTCGACAAACAGGTTCGTTCGGCTCCCGCTTGCGCGGCGTCGAAGGCGACCTGCAGATTTTGCGGCTGCGTGAGCAGCGAAGTCAGAGCCGGTTGCAGCGCATCAATCATGGTGCGATCGCCTTCGTCTGCGCCGCCGTAAAACTTCATCTGCGCCAGTCCCGTATTTAGGGCTTCGGCAACGTTAGCTCCCTGTTCCAGTTTCTGCCCTGCGGCAGTAAAGAAAATAGACATCAGCACACCGCTGGAACCGCCCATTACCACGGTCAGACGTTCGCCAATCAGCGCAAACAGCGTGGCAAGGTTATCCAGCGGCAACTGCTGACGATGCAACAGGCCGGCAATTTCACGCGCGCCTGCGGCAAAGGTTGAACCGGTATCGCCATCGCCGACTTTGGCATCCAGCGCATTAAGATGGGTCTCCAGATCGGAAAGGGTTGTGGTGACAAGCTCCACAATCCCGGCCACCAGGGCGTTCGCCGAAGGCTGGAATTCCACGCGTGCGCTACGCTGAGATGACGGTACACAGCTGATTTCACGCGGTGGGACCGGCGTCGGCCAGTTACTGGTTTCCACCTCGGTGAGCAGCGCTTTTTCGATGCTCTCTTCCAGCACGATGGCCGTCAGTGAAAAGCCTTTCATATCCAGCGCGGTGACCAGCGAGGCCGGGCCAATCAGCCAGTCGATACGCGGATGCAGCGGGCTGCTGGCCAGTTCGCGGGTAATGATGGCCATTTCGGCAACAGAAACGCCGCCAAGATTGTTAATCATCACCGCCAGACGGCCGGTTTCAGGCAGGGCTGCCAGCAGTTTATCCACCATCAGGTTCACCACCTGCGCACTGTTCTGGGTGTCGATAACCGAGGCGCCTGGTTCGCCGTGAATGCCCATACCCAGCTCCGCGTGGCCCAGATGATGACGCGGGGCGGCGTCGGTTTCTTGCGGCAGATGACAGCTGGAAAGCGCAACGCCCAGACTGAAGGTGTTATTGGCCGCGTATTGCGCTTCACGCAGGACGGTGGCGAGGTTGTAGCCGCGTTCGGCAAAATAGCCCGCGATTTTATGCACCAGGATGGTTCCCGCAATGCCGCGCGGGTGTTTGTTATCCGGCAGGGAGATGTCATCGCCAACAATCACCATTTCCACTTTGTAGCCCATACGGCGGGCTTTCTCAGCGGCGAGGCCAAAGTTCAGCCGGTCTCCGGTGTAGTTTTTCACGATAAGCAGGCAGCCCGCATCGCCCGTGACTGCCTGAATAGCGGTCAGCACTGCATCAACGCTGGGAGAGGCGAAGAGATCGCCGCATACTGCCGCCGTGAGCATGCCTTTTCCGACGAAACCGACATGGGCCGGTTCATGCCCTGCGCCACCACCGGAAATGACGGCGACTCTGGATTTATCCAGATCGCGGCGTACCACAATGCGGATCGCAGGGTCGCAGTCCAGTCGGGCAAGGTTGTTCCATGGGCTGGCGATTATCGCCCCTTCAATAGCGTCATTAACGAGGTTTTCGCGTTGATTGTAGAAAAATTGCGACATAACAGTTTCCTGAGCTTAGGGTGTGACACGTCTGCACAGTGAACTGCGCAGCGCGTGTCAGAGAGTGAACGGGTCGTTACTGTCTGGTATTCAGACGGTTTAACGTGAGTGGGTCGCCGTTGTGCAGGTTATCAAAGGCGTTACCCTGCTGGCACAGCCAGGGAATGCCGCCCTGACGGGCAATAATCGCGCCGTGGGCTAATGGGCTGCCGTGCCGCAGGCAGATAGCGGCGGTGTGGCTGGTGTCGAGTTGCAACACGACGGACGGGTAGATGTCATCGGCAATCAGAATGGTGCGATGCAGCAGAACAGGGGCGTTGTCGGTCACATCCGTCAGATGCCCCAGCGTGCGATGCATAATGTCTTCGACGTCGATATAGCGCGCCTGAAGATAGGCATCATCAAGCTCACGATACTGCTGGCTGAGGGCCATCATGGTCTCTTGCCAGGCACGCTCGGCGCTGCATTTCCGCTGACGCAGCGTCTCGCTGGCGCTGTTCAGCAGGTCGGGATCGTCAAGCAGGGTATGCTGGCCTGAGAAGATGGCGGCAATGTCATCCGAATATTTTTCAGCCGCCAGGCGGGTTAAGTCGGTGAGATCGTCCAGGGTATGACTTACCGCGATTTTCAGACGACGAAACTCCTCTTCCTGCGTACCGCCTGCAAGATCATCAAAGCGATGATGGATGGGGTGGTAATGTAGCACCTGTCCACTCACCGTTGTCAGCGTGGGTTGTGCATTTTCAGCCGTAACGTTCACCTGGCAATGTTCACCAAAATTGTCCACTGCCAGCGCCTGGAATGCAGCCAGCGCTTCGGCGGCCTGCGGGCCTTTGGCTATCAGCCGAACCCGATCGTGGCAGCGTACTTTCAACAGCGCGATTTGATTGATGCTGTCAGGTTTGACGCATTTGCCCTCTTTTTCCAGCAGTAGCACCGCATCAAACCCGGAAAGCCCCTCGACCAGCCGGGCGGCAGGGCGAACGTGCAGGCCGTTAGGGTTGTTAATCTCCACCGTAACGGACTCGGCCTGCGCATCGCAAGCATCGATTTCTGCGGACGAAAGGCTATTACGGGACTCTTCCAGCGCGGGGAAACCGAGCTGGACACGCTTTGCCTGCAACGCACTTTGCGCGTCTTCGATAACCTTGTTGATGCTCGCACCGCTGGCGGCGCTGACCGTGGCGGCCAGCGCGCCCTCGACCAGCGGGGCCGGGCATAAATGCACGCGTGCGGCCACCTCCGGTTCCAGCAGGTCGAGCGCGGTTTCGGCACTCAACAGTGCGCTACCCATATCCATTAACACCAGAATCGCGTCCGTATCCGCCACGGAGAGGATTGCGTCCATCACCTTAATCGGATCGGTGCCGATAGGATTGGTTGGGTCGTCAATGCCTGCGGCGATAGCCAGCTTACAGCTATCACCCCTTAACATCTGGCGAGCCAGTTCCCCGACGCCCTGGCCCAGTTGGGCACTGTGCGAGACAATTACCAGGTTTACCATCGCCTTATCCTCTGTATTACGCGTTAGCCGCAGCAGCCAGCATTTGCACCATAAACAGCGCTGATGTGGCGCCCGGATCCTGATGACCAATACTGCGTTCCCCCAGGTAGCTGGCACGTCCTTTACGCGCCTGCATGGTAATGGTGGATTGCGCGGCCTGTTCTGCCACCTCGCAGGCCGCTTCCAGCGCGGCGGTCATTGATAAATGGTTTTCGCTGGCGTGACGCAGTGAATCCGCCACCGGGAGCCAGACGTCACACATGGTTTTATCACCTCGTTCGGCTTTCCCCCGGCTCACCA
>ERZ772937.2033-NODE-2033-length-13332-cov-3.291933_pt1 | contig 13332 bp, 12 predicted proteins | sample MGYA00512113_ERZ772937 | MGnify/ENA primary metagenome ERZ772937 (study PRJEB29015, sample SAMEA2737649) | human gut metagenome | biome: human gut; feature: human-associated habitat; material: faeces | place: China | collected 2012 ... | reverse complement strand
TACTGAATGAGTTCGGGTTCGGTGATGTTGTCCAGAAAGTCGAACCAGCTCATGTCCTGCACCGCAGTGTCGGACATAGAAACAGCCACCTCGACGAGATGGTTGACCATCTGAAAGGTGGCTTTCAAAGTATTCAGCTTCAAGGTTCCACGAAACATGCGGATTTCAACGGTATCCGAGTTTGTAAGGTTAACCGCCGTGTAGCGCCCGGCACAGGAATTCTTTGCGTGGTTCACCTGCTCGGACGGCGTAAGACGAATACCGTACCGTGCCGCCCAGCGGTTCATCTGGCTTTGTGTACGGCGGCTGAAGCGCAGCAGCTCTGCCCAGAATTTCTCTACAAAGTACAGCAGGCGGGCAATCGCGGCCTCCTGCTGCTCGTAGGTGCAGCCGAACGCCAGACGCGAAATGTGAACGTGCAGTCCGCAGGTTCCCGCCGCATGGCTGAGATATCCCATGCTCTGTGCTTTGCGCAGCACTTCCGCCCACGGCATTTCAGTCAAATGGTATTCCAGCGTCATTGGATGGGTTACGAGCTCTAATCCTTCATCCAGACTGCCGTCCGTCTTGATGTACAGGTTTTCGGCGTCCTTATTGGCAATATCGAGTAGCTTCTGGGCGTTGCTGTTGACCGTGCCGCCGTCGTCAATTTCGAGCTCTACGCTAAAATGACGCAGGCCCTTGCCATGAAACACGAGATCCGGCGTGTAGCTGTACTCGTGGATAACCTCGCTGTGCTCGTCCCAGCAGGATGCGCAGTAGGCGTTGTCGTCACCGTCCCAGTACGCGCGGTCGCGGTGGATAATACGGCCGCAATCTTCGCAGCGGACGTAGTACTTGTCGAAGCAATGATCACACAGTGTGTGAGTATCATCCTCGACAGCATTTTCCTCGTAGACTCGCTCGGCGCAGTGGTCGCAGATTACGGTCAACCGGTCGGCGCAGTCCTCGCAGAGCCAGTCGCCTTCTACCTCAAACATATCTTCAATTGGATGCTCCGCACCGCAGTTTGCACAAATTCTTGTTTCCTTCATGGTTGTTCCTCCATTTTGTTTAGTAAATCTTAATATTCTTCGGCAAGCAGCATAGTGGAATGCGTCAAATCATCAATCACGAACACCTTCGCATCTACGGCATCGTCACAAGGTACATCGAGTTCATAACGATAGGGCGGCTGTTCCTGCTCGTGGACGATGTGCTGACCGGTTGGCGTTTTGGTTAAGGTAAACACCTGCAAATAGTCCTTATGTTCGGTTTTCATGCTAAAAACCACGCACCAGATAAGGTCTATCAGCCACGACGTGATCTCGTTCTGTACGCCTCGCGTCAGGAATTTCTGATTTTCGCACATAATTTCCTCCTTAAAATGCAAAATCCCACTGAAAGCATGACTCTCAGTGGGATCAGTTTTTCGCACGGACTTTTCCACAGTATTGTGGACAAAGTGTGTGATTATTGACTTGTCGTGTCTCTCAGCGGTACACCCGCTCGCCGCAGCGGCCGCAGAGCGTCGTAAACTCCTCGGCGCAGGCATAGCAAAGCGCATCCCCGCCGAGAAGGATGCGCTGATTGACTAGCTTGCTCTTACCGCAGCAGGAGCAGATAAAATTGTCGGGCGGCATTGTTTTCCCTCCTTTTCGTTATATATAAGTATAATATATCAACAAAAAGGAGGGTTGATACGGTTTATTGATTTTCAAGCAGCCACTCTATCAAATCGATGGATTTAATGCCGTCATAGGACGTTTCTAGTCCCGGATGCAGCGAAAGCACGATTTTCTCATAGTTATCTGCAATCCCCTGCAACGGTGCCAGTTCACGTGTGCGAACCGTTTCGCTCTCCATCGACTCGGTTACCTGCACGTATATTTTTTCATCAGCTTTCGTTGCAATAAAATCAATTTCCGCATTGCCGACCTTGCCGATTGCGACATCATAGCCGCGGCGCAGCAATTCGAAATATACAACATTTTCAATCGCGTGTCCGCTGTCCCGGTTGCGGAATCCAAGCAGGTAATTCCGCAAACCGATGTCCACGATATAATATTTGCCCAGTGTACACAGGAACTCCCTGCCCTTGATATCAAATCGTTTGATTTCGTAGAAAAAGTAGGACTCCAGCAGCGCATTGACATAGGCCTGAACCGTGTGTGCACTTGGCTTGCCCCGGCGGCCGCTGTCATCGAGCAGCCCTTCACTGACCAGTGTGTTGCCGATGGAAGAGATTGAAACCGAACTGCCAATGTTATCCGCCAGAAACAGAACGATTTTCTTGAGCAGCACAGCATCTGTAAGCTGGCGCTGCCCTCTGCGCTTTTCCCGTTCGAGAATGTCACGAACAATAACCGTCGAATAGATGCCTTCCAGAAGAGTCAGCGCCTTATCCTGTTCCATGCCGACGTCGGCAATACCGGGCATACCGCCAAAACGCATGTACGCGTCAAAAATCTCACGCAGTTCGTATTGCGTACCATCTTGATCGACCGCTTTCTTCTTTTGGCCGCCAAGTGCGCTCTTGACCGTCTTAATCGTAAAGCCGTAAAAATCAACGAACTCCGCAAAGGACAGCGGCAGCATCTTGATTTCCACACATCGTCCGGATAGATAGGTCGAATACTCAGAGGAAAGCAGATAGGCATTCGAGCCGGTAATATATATATCGCAGTCGAAATCCACGCGGAACGAGTTGACGGCGTTTTCCCAGCCGTCCATGCGCTGAAGTTCGTCAAAAAACAGGTACATCCGCCTGTCCGGAAGCACGTGTTCCTTGACATAGCGATACAACTCGTCTGCCGTCATTTTCAGAAACTCATAGGATTCAAAGTTCATTTCAATGATCTGCTCATCCGAAACTCCATTTCCGCGCAGATGCGCCGCCATCAACTTGAGCAGACTGGACTTTCCGCACCGGCGGATACCGGTTACTACTTTGATGGGCTCGGTGTCCTGAAATGCAATGAGCTTATCGAGGTAAAGGTCTCTTTTTCTGAGGGTATGTGAACGGATCATGCGGCATCACTCCTTTGCATCATCATAGCACAAACTTTTTATTTTATCAAGTTTATGCTGTTCGCAGCATAAATTATTCTCATTTGCTGCCATTTCCTCTGTTCTGCCCCTCAGGCTTTCATGTTTCGAGCTCAAATACCTCCTGCAAGCCCGGGAGCGACTGCCGTTTCCAGTTGCGGCCGATGGTGACCGGGTTGATGCCGCTTTCCTGCTGATAGCGCATGAGCGCGGCATACTGCGACGCGGAAAGGCTTTCGCAGAACTTTCGCCGCGCCTTGCTTGCGCTGTTGGAACGGGCAGTGTCCTCAATCCACTGCAAAAGCCGTTCACGCTGCACCGACTTGCCCGCTCGACCGAGCAGCTTTCTCGCCGCCGGGAGCGAGTAATACGTCCCCTCCGGGATGCAGCCGCACATTGCCTTTCGCAGAACGGCTGACGAAGCCGTCAGGAAAACGTACAGTTTTTCCGGCGAATAATGCAGGTCGGTCATTCCGAAGTGCGCTTTCAACATTGACGCGCCGTATTTCGCCTCGAACCGCAGCATTCCCTCGGCCTCGCGCCGGTCTGCCGGTTTCGCGTTGCGGTCATCCCTCAGCTGGTTCGCTTTGGAGTACAATGAAATCGCATATTCTTCTCGATTGTGCGTCAAATCATAGGAATACGCATAATTGATTGCTTTTCTCCGTTTTCTGTTGTCAAACCTCGGGTATGTTTCTTGAAATCCGTTTGGCACGCCGCTCTTGCGCGCCAGGGCGATATAAGCGAGCGGGTCTTCAGTTTTCGCGTTTGCGCTGAAATCCACGCGCATGAATTCAAATTCTTCGGGCGCTCCCATTTGCGCATCCCGGAATAGCTCCCGCAGATTGCGGTCAAAGGTCTTGAGATTGTATTTGTCGAGATAGAATAATACCACCCTCTGCGGTTCCCGATAGAATAGAGAGTTCAGATTGATCGTTACCCCAATATAGCCGCAGTTCTTCGCGGCGCGCAGGTTAATAATCACGCCCTGCGGTGCGTACATATAAAACTCACGTTCGTCGTCTGATTTTCTGTAAACGCCCGTGCAGTATCTTTCAGATAAGTCATAGAACACATTTCTCCAGAGGCTTACTTCCTCCAGTCTGATTTTCCGCCGTAATGCGATAGTATGTATAGAATGATTTACTCTCATTCGCCACGCCTCCAAAAATATAATTACCATACTGTTGCGGACAAATAGAAAGTTATGTAAGCAGAACATTACTATAATATACAGATAACTGTCACATCTTACACATATTTATCAATTTATACCATCTTGCATCTTTATTATCCCTATAAAGATTGATATTTCCTTATGTATATCATTATCTTCGTTATCTATAATTGGAGAGATTGTATCTTATATATAGCAAAGACCATCATATCGCGTTTATCTCTACTTCCTAACATGAAAACTGTGGCTATAGCGATTAACCCGTATTATAATATCTATATCAAGGTGACGTTGCAGAATATAAGGGGGTATCCTATCTATGCTTTACAAATCAAAAGACAGCAGTCTCACCGCGCAGTTCTGTTATAGTTCCAGTGTTGACGAGCTTATCGGCAAATTACGTAATCGCTATGCTTGGAATGATGGAGAGTCACTCCCGAAATGGATCTCTGCTTCATTAGACGGATTTCCGCATCTTCAGACATGTATACAAAAACTTATGCAATTTTTGCGGTCTGCTCCTGCTTCGTTTGGCGATACAAAAATCAGCTATTACGATGTTCTGGTGAATTGCATGATTACTGATCAAATCATGCAAGCCTTAAAACAGTTCGAAACGCATTACCGTGCCGCTCATGCGGAGCTCGATAACGAGCCCTCAGCAAACAACGCCGGGCCGTCCTATCTCCGCTGGCTGTTTTCTTCTCCCCGGCGGCAGGATGGCGCAAAACCTTCCAAAGAAGCAGCAATCCCTAAGTTAGACAATCTGAAACGTTCCCCTTTGTATCAATATTTAACCGATGCCGGCTTTGTTCCTTGTGAAGCGGATCGTGAATTCATGCAAGTGATCACGTTACTTTATCCCCATTTTATCCGTAATGACGACGGTCTGCCGATGCTGCCTGCGGCATGCTTTATCCCTCTTATGTATCAACATCCATATTTCATGTATACGATTGAGCAGAAATGGGACTTATATTGCAACTGTCATGTGGACCATTCCGCAATCATGCAGAACATTCTCGAGAGCCTCTTTCGATCTTATCAAGATCCCAAGAAATTCATGAAATTTCAAAAAGAATGGCTTTCCCTTTCTCAGGACGCTCTCAAACGCACAACGGCTGATCTGCACGAACTTGAGATAGCCTGCTCTGAACTCTTTGATATCGTGAAGCCGCGCAAACCTCGTGAAGCTGACACTGAAAACGTGGACGAGCTGCTATACGATAATAAACGACAATACTGGTTTGAATTGCTGGCAGGAAAACGTTATGACGTCTTATTCTCAGCCATGCAGTTCTTCTTCGGTTCTGCATTAAAGCGGGATCGCCCGCTCTCGTTACAGCTTCTTCGCGCATCTATCGGCTCCGAAGATGTCGAGAAGCATTTGAATTTCACCTTTAAAGAAAATTCAAGGGCCAGTTTAGAACTCTATGCCAAAGGATTTGGCCAATTACTGCAAGATCTCAAAATAAGCCGTCAATGGGACTCACTTTTCAAATATCTGGATCAATTATTCTCAAGGACGAAGTATCTGCTATCCGAGAACGATGACAGCAACCGTGCCAATCGTTATGCGATTGTGGTTGACAATCTCATACAGCAACAAAAGCGAACTGAACGTACTGTTAAGCGCAGTCCATATCCCGATGATTGCCATCTGTTATCTACTGTTTACGCCTCAATGCTTGATGCGGTTCGCATTCTGGATAAAAAGCCAGTTGCTGCCTGCAAAGTATCTAATGGCTCCGACCAGCCGATTGATTTTCGCAAGCCTTTTGAATACTCCGCTCCCTATTCAATCAACTCTCCCTGCTCGCCTGATACTCGCCGGTTTCTTATACCCATTGATTATATCTCTGCTCCCTGTACCAGAATGATGTTTTCTTTAATCTACTGCTTATGGACTGATGAGATCGACAATGGCTCCGCCACCGAACTCGATTATGAGAAATGTCTGGGGTCTTATATTCTCGCTTTATTAGCCGATCAGGCTCTGCGCAGCGAATATACTCTGGATAACGAACAGACCCGGGATACGCGCTTATGGCTCTGGGCGCATAAACTGCTGCATACTTCTGCGGTGGAACAGCGGGAATTCAAGGACCCTGTTGCATTCCCCCTCGATCTGTCTGCAAATGAGTTTCCACTACTCAAAAATACGATGGAGTATTTCTGGCAAATAGATGAATTACGTATTCTGGTTCAGTCGAGTGACATGGACTTTCTCAGCCGTCTGATGTACTCCCTGGAGGAACGCGAGAATACGCCATCCGACATCCCTGAAAAAATCATCAATGAGGGATTTCGCTATTGGGAACATCTGCGGAATGGAAATTCTGCGGAATACAAGCAGTTTCTCCACGAAAACATGCATGTAGATCTGCGAAACTCTGTATAAATCCAATCGGAAGCGCACGCAGCACCGTGCTGCCGCATATGTAACCGTCTTTCATAACTCAGCCGCCGTCCTTGCCAGCCCCACAAACAACAAACTCCGCTGCTCTTTTACGATGCAGCGGAGTTTCTTTTTATCTTCAGGCATTTCATCCAGCGGCGGCGGATTTGTGATGCAATAGTAAAACCGACCGTCCAAGTCCACGATTTTTATCGTCTTCAACAGAAAACAATATATTTGAAGTGCACGTTTTTGTGCAGAAATATTCCATATAAAGGGAATTATCTCGAAAAAATTATTTGAATAAAGTATCAACAGAATTGATAGTCCCTATCTCCATCTTGTCAAAAATCATCAAAATCGGCGGGCGGTTTTATCTAAACTGGCCGAATATCAATTCATGTGATAATTTCATCAGAAGGTTTAATTTTCGTTTTTCTCAGCGGCTTGGTATACTGACCTCACAAACAAGAGAATAGCACAAGAGCTCAGTCACCGAGCGGAAAGATACCCGGCTGATCCTCAAACAGCACCTTGCGCAGCAGCTCAAGAAAGTGTTGAATCATTTCCTCCTTGCACGTATCGGGGCGGTAGACCGCAACGATTTTTCGTGTATCGGGAATGCCCTTCATGGTGCAGTAGACAGCGGCAGACGCCAGTTGCTCCATCTGCATCTGGAGAAAGACCGGACTGGTAAACAGGTATCCCATATTCTGCGAAACGAGCATCGAGGCCGTCTGCATGGACGTAACCGTGGTTATAAACTTCGGCTGAATGTTGAAATGCTCAAGCGCCTCGTTGGTGATGCCGCCGATGTCATTCGACGCAGATGGCATGATAAGCGGCAGTCCCTGAAGCTGTTTCGGCGTGATTTCATACGGATTTTTGTACGAATTATTCGCGTAGGCCCAGGGCGGCACGAGGTGAAACTCTCGCGGAACGATCAGCAGAAGCTGCTCCAGCGCAAGGTCCACCGTCATATCCTGCGTGCCGACCGGCATACCGCCGATGATGACATCGACATCGTCGTTGTTCAGGCTTTTCAGCAGCAGCTCGTCCCCCTGCTCCACCAGATTGATGCGTACATCGGGATAAAGCGCATGAAACCGCGGCAGAAGCGGCGGCGTCCATGCGGCGCTGTGCATCAGGCCGATACCGATGTTGAGCGTATCCTCCGGATGCGACATCTGCTGAAGTCTGGCCGACATCCGCGTTTGAATGCGCTGAATTTTCTTCAGCTCCTCAATGCACAGCAGACCGGCCTGTGTCGGCAGGATAGGGTTCCGGGAACGATCAAACAGTTTGATACCCAGTTCGGCTTCGACGCGATTGAGATACATGGTCAGCGTGGATTGTGCGACAAACAGGCGCTTTGCGGCGCGTGTCAGATTCTGTTCTTTGGCAATGGCGAAAATATAGTCCATTTTATCAATAATCATTGTCTTGACCCCTTTCCGAGTAAAAAACTCAATTTATCATAATACAATTTTTTCGAAAAGGCAAGCATAAAAAAATTTGAACGAAGCGAGGGATTGCCTATGGATACCGGTGCTTATCTGAACAGCATATTCGGCCTTGACGGCAAGGTGATCGTGGTCACCGGCGCCGCCGGCGGCATCGGCAGCGCAATCAGCCGCGCACTGGCTTCTGCCGGTGCACAGGTCGCATTGTGCGGCCGGCATCTCGAAAAATGTCAGGCGCTCGCAGACGAAATTACTGAACCCATCGGCAGGACAGCTTCCGCGCACACGCTCGATGTGTCCGATCCGGACAGCATTCAGCATTGCGTTGACGAAATCATCGCCCGCTACGGCAGAATTGATGTTCTGTTCAACGTGGCCGGCATCAACAAACGCGAAGGACTTCTGGATGTCACGCCGGAAACCTACGACCGCATCATGGACATCAACCTCAAAGGCGTGTTCTTCATGAGTCAGGCTGTGGCGCGGGAAATGTACCGCCGCAAGTCCGGCAACATCATCAACATCGGTTCGCACAACGACACCGGAATGCTGGGTGGCTGCTCGGTCTACGGTGCGTCGAAGAGCGGCGTTATCGCGCTCACCCGTTCCATGGCGGTGGAGTTCGCCCAGTACGGCATCCGCTGCAACGCGATAAGCCCGGGACACATTCTCACCGAGCTGACGCAGGTCACATGGGACCATCCCACGCGCGGCGATTATCTGCGCGAGCGCATTGCGATGGGACGCCCCGGCGAGCCGGACGAGCTTGCGGGCATGGCCGTCATGCTGGCGTCCGATGCCTCTTCCTATATGACCGGGCAGGCCTTCCATGTGGACGGCGGCTGTCTCTGCGGCGGCAAGCCGTGGAAGTACGACACCCGGTACTGACAAACGGAAATTCATGTACAGCCTCGCGCCTTGCAGGCTCGTGCATCTGTATTTCAAATTTTTTCATAGGCGTTCTGCTGAAAAGGAGGGAAAAGAGCCGGTTCGGGGGAATGAACCGGGACAAAACGGCACAGCCGCATATGTGCCGTCAAGTAAAAAGAAAGGGAGTAATGAAAAATGTCTGCAACTGGATTTCTGGTCCTTCTGGTTGTCACCATCGCTCTGCTGATGGTCCTCATCATGAAGGTCAAACTTCACCCCACATTCGCTCTGTTCATCAGTGCTCTGTTCATGGGCCTGGTACTCGGTCGATTTGAAGCGGAGGGTTTCCACTTTACGGATGTCCTTAGCCTAATCACATCGGGCTTCGGCGGCACACTCGGCAGTATGGGTATTCCGATCATGCTGGGCGCCATTCTTGCAATGGGCGTTCAGGACACCGGCGCTGCCAAGGCTATCGCCAACTTCTTCATCAAGCTGTTCCGCGGCAAGAACCTGGAGCTCGCTCCGGCGCTGACCGCTTACATCGTTTCCATCCCGGTTTTCGGTGATATTACCACCATCCTAACCTCCAACATCGCGAATGTTCTTTCCAAGCGCAAGCACATCTCCATGGGCAAGATGGCAGCCTTCACCCAGACCGGTCTGAACCTGACTCACGCAATGGTTCCGCCGACGCCCGGCATTCTGGCCGTATCCATCCTGCTCGGCGCTGACCTCGGCATGGTAATCGGCTGGGGTGTTCTCATCTCGATCATCGCTTTCATCCTGACCTGGCTCGTTCTGCGCAAGTGGACCGACAAGGAGTACGTTGAGCCGGTTCCGGAAGTTGTCGCTGAAATCGAGGAGACCTCCTCGAACGACGTCAAGGATATCCTCATCACCGGCGATGATATCCCGGGCACCTTCGCATCCTTCCTGACCATCCTCATCCCGGTCGTTCTCATCGCCGGCAGTTCCTTCCTCAAGATGGCTGTCGCTGAGGACTCCGCTCTGTACGGCTGGGCCAACATCTTCGGCGACAAGATCGTCGCTCTGGGCCTCGGCGTTATCTACACCATGCTTCTCGCTGCATTCCACAAGCTCTCCGTCCGCAAGAGCAACGCGGACGCAAGCGGCAGCAACCCGAAGAACTTCCGTGAAGTCATTCTGAACAGCTGGATCTCCCGCGGCCTCGAAGTTGCGCTTCCGGCTCTGCTCATCACCGGCATGGGCGGCGCGCTCGCTTCCGTTATCAAGGCGGCTCCGGCCATCAACGATCTGGCCGGCCTCATCGAGCAGTCCGGCGTTCCGGGTCTGCTGATCCCGTTCCTGATCGGCGCTGTCATGTTTACGGCAGTAGGCTCCATGACCACCGGCGGCATGACCGCTGCAGGCGTTGTCGGCCCGATGATGGCTACCCTCGGCCTGACCCCGATCGCAACCGTTCTGGCAATCGGCGCCGGCACGATGATCTTCAACCACGTAAACAACTCCGGTTTCTGGGTCATCAGCCGCTTCTTCAACCTCGACCTGAAACAGGGTCTGAAGTACATCACGCTTCCCGACTTCGTCGCCGGTGTGTTCTGCTTCGTTCTCATCTGCGGCGCAACTGCCGTAGGCATGTTCTAAATTCCATACGCGAAAAGGCAGTCTGCTGCCTGCTGTAACGGCAGGCGGCAGACCGCTTTACAGTTTTTTAAGAAAGTTCCAAATCTGGAGGATATTTTTTATGAATCAAAGAAGCCATGACGATCGTATGCTGTGGGCGCAGTTCGATGCTCTCGAAATGGGCAGCGGCTGGGAGGATACCGATATCCTGAAGCCCCAGATCATGATCGAAAGCGTCTACGGTGACTCCCACCCCGGCAGCACCCATCTCAATCAGATGGTAGAGCAGGCGGTATACGGCGTTTACCAGTCCGGCGGCAAGCCCGCAAAGTATTACGCTACCGATATCTGCGATGGCTGTGCGCAGGGTCACGATGGCATGAACGTCGTTCTCGCCTCCCGCGAGGCGATTGCCAACATGGTAGAGGTACACGCCTCCGCAGTTCCGTGGGACGGCATGATCCTCGCGTCCAGCTGCGACAAGTCCATCCCGGCGCACCTAAAGGCTGCAGCTCGCATGGACATCCCGACCATCTTCATGCCGGGCGGCTCAATGCGTCCCGGCCCGAACATGACCACCTCTCTGGTCGCCGGCGACATCTCTCTGCGCCAGAAGCGCAAGGACGCCATCACCGAGCAGGAAGTCCGCGACTACAAGCTGACCGGCTGCCCGTCTGTCGGCGCCTGCACCTTCCTCGGCACCGCTTCCACCATGCAGTGCATGGCCGAGGCTCTCGGCATGACTCTGCCGGGCGCGGCGCTCGTTCCGGCAACCATGCGCGACCTGCTTCAGTATTCGCGCTACGCCGGCCGCAAGATCATGGAGCTGGTCGAGAAGAACATCACGCCTTCCCAGATCATGACCCCTGCTGCATTCCGCAACGCCATCATCGTACACAGCGCAATCGGCGGCTCGACCAACGGCACCATTCACCTCCCCTCTATCGCACGTGAGCTCGGCTACGACCTGCCGATCGAGCTGTTCGACGAAATCAACCATCAGATTCCCCACCTCGGCAACATCAATCCGTCCGGTTCGCAGCTGACCGAATCGTTCTGGTTCGCAGGCGGCATCCCGATGGTTCAGTGGATGCTGCGCGATATGCTCGACCTCGACGTCATGACCGTTACTGGCAAGACCCTCGGCGAGAACCTTGAGGACCTTCAGAAGGACAACTGGTTCGAGCGCAACCTCGGCTACCTGCACAACTACGGCCTCGAACGCGATCAGGTCATCTTCCCGGTGGAAAAGGCACCGGAAAAAGGCTCTGTCGCTATCCTCAAGGGCAATATCGCGCCGGAAGGCAGCGTGCTCAAGTATTCTGCCTGCGCAATGAATCAACGCGAGGTCGTCAACGCAAAGGCTCGTGTGTTCAACCACGAAGAGGACGCGCATGACGCCGTTGTCAACAACGAGATTAACCCGGGCGAAGTCGTTATTATCCGCTACGAAGGCCCGCGCGGCTGCGGTATGCCAGAGATGCTGATGACCACCGAAGCAATCGTCTGCGACGAGCACATCAACGGTTCGGTCGCTCTGATTACGGACGGCCGCTTCTCCGGCGCGACCCGTGGCGCAGCCATCGGCCACGTGAGCCCCGAGGCGGCAGCCGGCGGCCCCATCGCCTTCATCGAGGACGGTGACCTGATTTCTTACAGCGTCGAAAACCGCTCCATCAACCTGACCGGCATTCACGGCGTTCCCTGCACGCTCGAAGAGGCCGACAAGGTTCTGGCTGAGCGCGCCAAGGCAGGCATCATTCCGCGTGAGCCGCGCAAGGGCTTCTACAAGCTGTACACGGATCACGCACTGTCCGCCATGAAGGGCGCAGGTCTGGAGTAAGCTGTGCGGGCGGCATTCGGGCGAAAGCCTCTGTCCGAAGCGCTGCACGCTGAAAATATCCATAAACAAGAGTGTTCATTTGATTGGAGCGATTTACCATGAATATGCCAACTATGGAAAGCGTCAAAAGTTTCAAGGCGGCCATGGACTCTGACCGCGGTGCGCTCGGTCCGTTCATGATCTGCACGGACCCGGCTCTGGTGGAGTCCGCCGGCCGCGCAGGCTATGACTTCGTGCTGCCACCTTCGAAACTCTGCCGAACCTGATTCGCGCGGCCAACGTTATCGGTGTCTGCCCGGTTGTCCGCGTTCCCCGCGGCAGCGACATCTGGATTGATCAGGCGCTCGATGTCGGTGCAGGTGCGGTCATGATTCCGCAGATCGACACCGCCGAGCAGGCACGCGCTGCGGTATCCGCCGCGAAGTTCTCCCCCGTTGGTACGCGCGGCACCTGCCGTTTCGTCCGTTCCGCCGGCTTCGGCGACGTACCGGGCAGCGAATATTTCTCCGAGGCACAGGATACCGTTGTTATCCTTCAGGCCGAGGGCAAAAAGGCAATCGAAAATCTGGACGAAATTCTGGATGTGCCCGGCATCGACGTTGTTTTCGTCGGCCCATACGACCTTTCCAGCTCGCTCGGCCATGTAGGCGAAATTGACCATCCGGAGGTCATTGAAGCTATCAAGGGCATCATCGCAAAGGCAAGCGCCAAGGGCATCAAGATCGGTTGCTTCGCCGACACCGTCGAGGGCGGCAAGAAGTGGCGCGATCTGGGCGTAAAGTTCATCGGCTATGGCTGCGACACCTACATTTTCATGCAGGCGGCCAAGGCGGATGTTGCGGCTTTTGCGAAGTAATGTAAATTAAGATCTGTTTTTGACAATGAAAGGAATTTCTAAATGAGTGAAAAACACTACGCCGTTATGGACGGTAACACAGCGGCGGCG
>ERZ772937.2031-NODE-2031-length-13338-cov-4.292253_pt1 | contig 13338 bp, 21 predicted proteins | sample MGYA00512113_ERZ772937 | MGnify/ENA primary metagenome ERZ772937 (study PRJEB29015, sample SAMEA2737649) | human gut metagenome | biome: human gut; feature: human-associated habitat; material: faeces | place: China | collected 2012 ... | reverse complement strand
TATTTTTGAGTTACTCTCAAGACCCTAAATAATGACTTGACAGTTCTATTTTATAAAAATTTTAAGAATTGCATAAATATCTATATAGTATTCTGTATAAAACAGGTAAATACAGGCTTATAAGATACCTTGTTAATACCGTGTTAGACCTTGTAGGATAAGCCTTAGAAGGTGATACCTGTTTAGTTAGCTAAAACAGTCTATATAGAGGATTAGTAGAACCTAGTGAACACCCTATAGAGGGTACTATCGTTTACCTAGAGATTAAGATGGGTATAGGGGCTTCTAAGGGGCTATGAAGAGATGGTTAAGGTAATTGTATAGGTTTGGAAGAGAGATGCTTAGAGGGCTATTTAAAGACCTTCTTAAAGGGCTAGATAGAAGGGTTATACAGAGGGCTATAGAGACTCACTGTTAAGGGACTAAGATACTATATAGTACTATATAACTATATAGAGAGTAAGATTAAGTAGGATGTTAAGAAGGGTAGATATTTTATCACATGATATGGTGACCCAAGATGAACGGAGTGAATCCAAATTTTATAAAAATATTTTACTCAATAAAAAGCCCCAATAAAGGGGCTGTATAGTTTTACATCACTTCTTTGAGCATTGCTCTCAATGAGGTCTTAGTCGTCTGGAAGAAGTGTGTAAATCCATTGTGACGTTCTCTTACCTGAAGCATTATCTGGTCACCCTTAATTGGATGTGAACTGATGTGATAATCATTCAGGTTCAATACTGCACTTCCACCTTCAAAGATGTGGCTCAGGTACGTAGCATCAATAAACTCTTCTTTACCTGTGACCTTGATACAGATACCTCTGTTAACTCGTTTAGGGTTGATATCTTCCATCACAAGCATTTGTTGTCCACCAAGAGAAACCATAGTGAACTCTTTACGATTCTGCTGTTTAACGTACATTTCAAGTTTCTGCAAAGTCTCTTTATAGAACGGATAAGACTCCTTAACAAAGATACCTTTTAGTGGCTCTTTACCATCCACGAACTCTCTTGAATGTCTCAGTGACATTACAATTTGTTGAAGCTGGTCTCTGCATTCCGGTGAAAGATAGTTATCAATATCTTCCAAACTTAGTACCAAGTACTTTCTCTCTAACTCAAATTGTTTTTCCATATCTATCAAATCCTGAAAACACTTCTTAGTAACTTTTGACCACTCAGCAGAATGAATCTTTTTCTTCTTCCGAAGGAGAACCGTATCTTTCAAGTTCATCCAATTCATCCTGCGAAGGTGACCCATAAGACTCTTCATCGTACAATTTCATAGTGAGGTATAGATAACTCTTTATCTTCAGACGACATAACTAAATCTTCTTTCGTCACAAGGAATCTGATTCCGCAAAGGTGAGCATATGACTTGGCATACTCAAAAATTTTAATGAGGTATGTACCATCACTGTATAGAGATTCCACTTCACCTTTTGCAATAATCTGTCCAGTCTGGAAATCTTTAATCTGGTAAAGGTTACCAACTTTCACTGAAGGTTTCATTTCAGGTTCTTTAAACTCTGTACCAACCTTTATGTCACCTATCAAGTTAGGACTATAAAAAGCTGCATGAATCATGTAAGCTTCTGGACACTCCCAGATAAAACTATGTAGAAGAACCTTTGCAGCATGTCTTGAACAGTTCAGCTTATCGCAGATTTCTTTGTACATCTCATCTTTAGTGGAGTTATCCAGCATTGCTTTACGAACGATTTCTTTAAGTTTCATAGTTTACCCTTAACAATCTTCTCAAAAGTTTCTAAAGAAAGTTTACCAGATTTCAGATGTGGTACAAGCAGTCCAGCAGCCATATCAACATCTACAGCAACTGTCATAACTTGTTCTTCATAGTCACTCATCAAGATTTCAACAGTTTTAAAGTCCTTTGAAGGGAGTTCTAAGAACATGTCAAACTCTTTACTGCCTGGATGTGCTTTACCACGCCACTTACCTTCTTCATCAAATGTCAAGTACTCACCATCTGCATAGTGGAATCCATCGGCTGTAAAATCCCCAATGACAGTGCAGCGTATTGGGTATTCACCATACTCACTTACCTTGTTTACTTTAACAGACACTATATACTCATTAGTCACTGTGCTCTTGACATTTACAATTTTACCAACTAAGTGTTTCATTTTTCGCTACCTTGTTTGGTTAAGAGGGGCTATCAAGTAACCCCTTCAAGATTTTACTCAGAAGCTTCAGATTTCTTCTTCGTTTTCTTTTCAGCTTTCTTCTCAACTTCTGGCTTTGATTCTACAGTAGCCACAATAGCAATGTCCAGAAGTTTTGAAAGGTCAGATTTAAGAACCGTTACAGGTTGTTCGTTGTAGTAGTTCTTGTCAAGGTGCTCTTTCAGTTCGTTCAGAGAGCTAAAGCCGAATGGCTGGATAGGTGTCTTAATCATTTATCACTCCTTATAAGCATCTTTCAGGATTGCCTGATTAATCATATCAGCAATTGCATAACGGATACATACAGCTAAAATCTTAGGTTGCATTCTTTACTTACCTCTTCAAATTTATTCTCAGCATCCATAAGTCGTTTCTTATGAACCTTCATTCTCCAATAGGCAGCAATCATACCAGCAATTGGAAGTATATACAAGAACCAGAGTTCACCGATTTTCTTCTCTGTCTGGTTCAGTGTTAAATCTTGGGTGTAGAAGCCCATGAAGGAAATTGCACAAATCATCAGAAGGAAGATACCAAGCATCAGAATCATACCAGCCCAACCTCTGACTTTGTACTCACTGGCTGTACACTTGTTCTTCACTTCAATCAGTTCATTATAGTCACTGCTAAAATCTCGGTAGAATGCTTTCAAGTATTCTTTGCTGTAACCTTCAAAACACCCTGTACCAAACCAATTGTCACCTCCAAAGTGGGAGATTACACCCTCTTCGCCATTTGGCTTTACAATCTTAATAGAAACATGATGTTGAGACTTCTGATAAGAAATTACATCACGGCTTTCTTCGTAAATCATTTTGCAACCCTCTCTAAACGAGCATTCCACTCAATATCCATCAGACGTTTGAAAGTTTTACCTCTTGGTGTAACATGAGGCATTCCGTCATACACTGTGCAGTACAGAATATCACCTTCAGCTTTCTTACCATAGCACTGCTTAGTCTTTTTGGCTTTCCTGTAGGATTCTGTAGCAGCAAGCATCCAGTACTCACCAAGTGTTGTAAATTTCTTCATTCGTTCACCATAGCGTTGTAGAACTGACGTTGAATTTCTTCAGCAATCTGATGAGGTGTTAAACCAGCTTTCATCATAATGCGAATAACTCTTTCAAACTGATTCTCTTCAACAACTTCACTTGCTGAACAAGAAGCTCCATAAACCTCTTCAGCCAACTTCTTAGCCTCTTCGCATTTACTTGTCAACATCGAGTCAAGTTTTGTCTGAGGCTTGAAGTAGTGGTGATGTTGGCTCACTGAAGAGAAAGCTTTGAAGAAATCTTGGGCTTTGTCAACAACTAATGAATCTTCTCCATTAGCATCTGCCTTAGTTGTGAAACGTGCTGTTCCGTAGTCATGCTTAGGCAGTTCTTCTACTTTTAATTCATCGTTCTGAGTAGGTATTGCAATCCCAAGTAAATCTTTATACCTTCCTGTGAACACTAAGTTGTTAATGTCATTAGTGGAATACAACAATCCAGCAACAAGTTGTACAGTTGTTTGCTGTGTTGCTCTATCAGGATAAAGCTCAAAAGGAAGAGTTTTCAATGGTCTGAAATACACAACCCCTTTATTAGATACTTGTGTAACAAGTGCATTGACTCTACGTGATGGGTTTGCTTTTACGTAAATAACTATTGTATCTGCTGCTTTTACTTTAAACATTTTACTTTCCTCGCATATGAAAAAGGGACTACCCTTAAGTAGCCCCATCATATAGAAATCTATATACTGCTGTCAAGATTATTTTTTCGGTAGCAATGCACTACGTCTGTTTCGTTCATTCTCAAGCATGGAGATAAAGTCATCTTTAGCACCACGCCAAGGGCTAAACCCAGGAATGTGCTCACGGATAGCTTCAATAACGGTCTTCAGTGCATTGTTTTTCATCCACCAATCAGGACTTGAAGCAGCAGTCACATAGAACTGTGCGTCATCTGTCAAAACTGGTTCAGTAATGCAAGGAGAAATGTACGTAGTGATGATTGCACCACTATTCATGTAGTATGTACGCTTCAGAACCTTTTCGAGCAGCTTATGCAGGTCACCAAACAGTGAAACTACGTCACGGTGGTTAATATCCTTGTCAAGAGTTGCGCGATACTTCAAAAGTGCTGCATCAACCTCTTTGTCGTTATACTTGAAGTATTGAACTTCTTCGATAACACATGCAGAGATGTTGTTAACGTTCATAGTAACTGTACAAACCTTTGCAGGTGAGTTAACAGTTGGTTGGAATGCTGCGAGAATACCTTCAATGTTACCAAAATGTTGTACAAGGGTAACTTGTGGCATAAACTCTTCTTGATTCTCTGGCTTTACTTCTTCAGACATTATAGTTTCCTCACTAAATATTTTTTAAGTTGTGTGTTAGGAGTTTCAAAGACCTCTAAAGAAGAAATCTTAATATTATCTCCGCGCATGTTTGTATGGCGGTAAATGTAGTACTCCAACATACCTATGTGTTTTGCTGGAAGGTCATGCTTGACGAAGACTGTTACGCTATCCTCAAACTGTAAGACTCTGACACCATCTTTGTATTTAAACTCTTTAGGCTGCTGGTAATCTCCTAAATCACACATGATAAAGAGCCTTGAACGGTGCTTGTCAACTTGTGAAGTCAAAGCATTCTGCATATCCGCAAAGCTCTTGTAAACAACAACGTGTAACTTAGTCATCACGGTATTCCCTGACGAAGAAATAGTTAACTTTGTTGCCACCAATAAGTAACTCGAAGCAGGTGTTCTCAAAAGGTGTCTTTGAGGCATCATACGCAGTGTACGGTTCAGACACCTGCTTAGTTGTGAGTTTCTTGTTGGCGGGATTTAAGAGGCCACCATAAAGTTTCTTGATAGCCTCTTCAACGACACTCCAAGTCATGTCATCGGTTATTTCTTCGTACAGGTCGAACTCTCGTTCAAGAACAAAGTCACAAATCGGAAAGACAACCTGTAAACGACTCATTAGCGAATTACCTGTGTAACCTGAATAGCTTCGGTAACAGAAATGTCACCAACTTTTTCTTCAGTAACGAAAGTGAAGGTTAGCTCTACAGGCTCCTTCTCAACTTCCGGCTCTACAGGAATACCATCCAGTTCATCAAAGATAGATTGTGTAGTCCAATCTTCCTGACCATCTGGGTAGTGGATGGCGTAGAACGGGAACTCTACATCATACCAACCAAACACAGGGCATCCATCTTCATCATTATATATGTGTTTCAGTACGTTTCCAGTTCTTACAAAACGCAGTCTCAGACCATTGTCATGCATATAGATAACAGCATCTGAGTAACGCTCACCAAAATAACTGTGTGGTGTTACGTCAACTTTTACAGGAATCTCTTTATTCATAATAACCTCTCTCAGCTTTTTCAATCTTGTCCAGAAGCTTGATGCACTGGTTGTTGTGGTAATTAGCCTCACCCTGATGCAAAGCTTTCTGCTTCTCAAGTAGGCTTTTATAGTAACCGGAGAGTTGTTCTCTTGTCAAGGGGTGTTCTGAAATAATGTCTAAACCGTTCTCACCAAGTGGACTGAACATACCTTCACCGTCCACATTGTACATACTACCCACATAGAAAGCATTGTTAGCAATCGTGATAGGAGAGCGTTCAATTACCTCAATGATAAACTTGCTGTAAACCTTCTCACCCAACGTTACAACCTTGCTTCCACTGATACGAACCTTCATACCACTACGGGTGTATTTGAAAGTTCCAACATCACTAGCCCAAATCTTCATAGTTTTCTCCATAGGAATAAAAAAGGCTCCCGAAGGAGCCTCTAAATCTACTATTTCGGATAAACAGCGTCAAGATAAATTTTAGCTTCTAAGCGACGTCTGTTTTGCAGACCCTTAGAAACCTCTTTCTTACCATTGACCGTTACCTTGTTCCACCACTGCATAGCTTCAGCACAACCAACTTTGTTACCAGCATTGTGACGCTTGATGAAAGTGGAATCTCTCATAGCTGTGATACCAATGTTGTAAGTTTCTACAACGAGAGCATCAAACTCATTTTGAGAGGTTGGAACCTTGATAGCTTTGTTCACTGCCCCGACATAGCTTTCAACATCTGCAAGCAGATACTGTTCAGCTTGTGAAGCAGTAATCTTCATACCCATCGTAACAGGTTTACCACCAATACGGATTGTACCGTACCCAATTGTTGGGATTCCAGCAGAGTCTTTATAGGCTTCTAGACGAAGCCCTTCAAAGAACTTAATTGCTGCAAGCCCCTTATCAGAGAGTTGCATTATTAACCTCCTACTTCGTTAACCACAACAGTAGCTGCGTTAGAAGTCACAGAACCACCTTCACCAGTGACTACGCAAGTGTATGTTCCGGCATCGTCGGCAGTTGTTGCATTCTCTTTAGTGTAAGTTGCTGAAGTTGCTCCAGAGATGTTGTCAGCACCTTTCTTCCACTGGTAACCAGTTGCTCCAGTAGCCACGATGCTCAACTCAAGAGTCTCACCTTCAGTAATTTCAACGTTTTGTGGCTGTGTAGTGATTACCGGAGGAACTACAGCATCTTTCAGTTTTGCGTTCAGCATTGAGAAGGGTTTAACTCTTGCAAGCCATTCACAGTAAACCGTATCAACATCTTTACCGTTGATGATTGCATACTGCAAATCCATGAAGAAATCAGCAGTTCTCATTTGAGCACCAACACTGTATAGAAGTTCTGTGCTGAATGGTACTGTGTAGGCTGGCTCATAAGTGAAGTTGGTCACCTCTGCAATATCTGCTTCAGGCCAAGGTGAACTGTAAGTCAGTGGGAGAATTGCTTCCTGATATGTTCTGAAGTCATATCTTTTACCAGCTTTAACGTTCGCAATGAAACCCTTAACGAACTCTTTAAAATCTGGATATGTTTTTGCCTTAATCATTTTTATTAGCCTCTAATCTTGCATTTAATCTGAAGTAGCCTTTGTGTTGCGGAGAAACATCACCAAGAACTACACCTTCAATTTTATATCCCTTACCCATCACATGCTGAATATCCATGAGGAAAGTGCCTAGACCGACAATGTGAAACATTGGGTAGAGTAATCCTTCAGAATCTGGTAGGTCAATTTTAGGAGTGTATTTGAAGGTTGCAGTGGTTGGTTGGATATCCGTTTCAGGCCATTTACTAGTACGCCACGTCAAAGGGGTTGGGAGAACATCTTCAAGATTATATCTCTCACCTTCTTCAATTGTTTGTACATAGGATTGTAGGAAGCAGTAAAAGTCTTTTCCACTCTTTGCCTTCATTAGCTATCCTTAAATAATTAAAAAGGGGCTTTCACCCCGAAATACTTAAGCTTTAGTCTTAAGCAGGTTTTTAAGCTTTTTGAGATTCATAGTCTCATCAAACTTAAAGCCGAATCCATTGACGTATTCAATGAACTCAGATTTCTTACTCAAAGCAAGTGCGTAATCCATGTCGAAATCATTGCTTGGAGTTGCGTCTGGTGTAGTGTTCACATCAAACGAGATATCTGTAAGGATTAGCTCACCACTTCTCATATTGTCCACAAGAACACATGTGTAGTTTGCTGGGTAGAATGACACAGAGCCATCTACGTATGAATATTTAGAATTGTGGATGAGGTTTGAGAATACCTTAAGGAAAGTCTCAGAATCATGGCAAACAAGCTTAAATTTGCTGTCTTCACTAAGAGCCATAAGTGAATATGGAGATTCTTCGCTCAAGTCATATGACGGGTTCATATTGCTTACTGTCACACGCATCAGGTTATTTGCAATTGTCTTCTGTTTAAAAGTGTCAGGCACGTAGTGCATACCTCTTCCACACTGATTAACCAACTCTTTTAAGAGGTCATTTGCATATGGTGAAGTGACGGATACAGAACCATCACTATTATAATTAAAACTTACGGTTAACATTTATCAGTTCTCCTACGATTTATAATTTTGCTGCAATAGAGAAACGAAGCAAACTCACTGGAAGAAACCATTAAATGCTGTTCACTAGATTGAGCTACAGCCCTGAAATACATTCCAGTTAGAGCATCATAGTGACTATTCTTCCCAATAGAAGTTATATAACCATGATTCTTTGCAGTCTGATACAACTCAATAATATCTGTGATTTCTAATTGTGAACTACACATAAATAATCCTCTTGTCTTCTGTAATTTTGAAAGAACAGGTACAGACCAATTTCAGAGGACGAATAGTAGATTGATTCTACCCTTTTTGATTCCTTACAGTGATTGGTATTATTACCTTTCTTCGGTTTATTAGATTTTCTCATTAAGTCTCCTTTGTAGATAAAGGCAGACCTACAGCTTTAAGTAAGATGGTACAGTAATCCATACAACAAGTCAAGAACTATTGCAACTGAAAAAAGTTGTTGACAAATGACTTGACAAGCTGTAGCCTAATAAAACACTTAGAAGATTACTTAAAAGACTCTTCTAAAAAGGCTATTTAAACAGATATCTTTCTGGATATCTATCTCTTATCTTAAAAGCCTTTTAAGAAGTCTTAGAAGGAGACTGAATGACAAAACGTACAAACAAAGGCCAATTCAAGAAAGGCCAGTCCGGTAACCCATCTGGAAGACCAAAAGGTTCACGTAACAAGAGTTCTCTTGTAAAAGCCCAATTAACCATTGACAACTCAGCAGAGTATGCTGCAAAGTTGTTTGAGGCAATTGTCACCAGAGACCCTGTAAAACTTGCAGAGTTTGGTTTGACGGCTGATGACGTAAACCTGAAGTCAATGATGGAAGCTGGCAAAACTATCATGACTCACTCAGCAGGTGAGATGAAAGCTATTGCGGCAGATACTAAGAAAGATGGTGAGAAAGGTGGAGACAAACCACAAGAGAACAAACCAACGTTCTCTGCTGTAGCGGCTATTAAAAAATAATTTAAAAGATGTTGACAGGCTCTACGAAGATGTTCTAAAGTCTGTCACATCAAACAACAAATGAGAGAAGAGAGTAAAATATGAGCGATTTATTTAAACATTCGCACCTCCATGCAGGGCGAACTGAAAATGGTGCTGTTAACCATACATCATCAATGTCTGCCTTGGTAGACTTCTACAAAGCTGCTGGCTCAAGTCGTGGTAATGTAGAGATTCTCCCAAACCTGTTCTACAAAGCTTTGCGTGAGGATGTTGATGTTGCAGTTCGTATTTTACTGCATATGCGAGATGTGCGAGAAGGTATGGGTGAGCGTAAAGCTTTCCGAACTGTCCTCTTACAAGCAATCGAATATAACATTCTAGATTCTTTCCAAGTTCTTCGTATCATGGATAAGATTTCTGAATTAGGTCGTTTTGATGACTTCAAAATCTTCGTAGGTACTCGTTATGAGACAGATGCTTTTAAGCATTTAGAAGCAGCTTTGTTAGACCCTGATACAGCAAGTTTAGCAGCTAAGTGGTTACCACGAGTAAAACCACGCCACAAACAGTTTGTAAAACGTTTTTGCAAGTTTGCAAACCTGAGTGAGAAAGAATACCGTACACTGTTATCAGCTTTGTCTAATACCGTTGAACAGAAAATTTCTACAAATAACTTTGGTGAGATTGACTACAGCAAGATTCCTTCGCTGGCTGCTGCACGTTATCAAAAGCTGTTCAGCAAGAAAGACGGTGAACGCTATGCAGCTTACGTTGAAGCTCTATCTAAGGGCGAGACGAAGATTAATGCTGGTGCTGTATACCCTTATGATGTTCTTAAATCTGTTCAGCGTGGTCAAGCACAAGTTGCTAATGAACAGTGGAAAGCACTACCAAACTGGATGGCAGAAGGTGAAAACATTCTGTGTATGTCAGACGTATCAGCTTCTATGACGTGGCAGACATTTGGTTCTGTAACTGCTCTTGATATTGGTCTGTCTTTGGCGTTATACGTCTCAGAACGAAATACAGGGTGCTTTAAAGATGAGTTAATGGTTTACTCCACAAGACCTCACTTTATCACTCTGAGTGGCACTTTACAGAATCGTCATCGTCAGATTATGAGTCATGTTGAGTATGGTTCTACAAACCTACAAGCAGCATTTGACCGTATTCTTGAAATCGGTGTAAGAAATGGCTTGACTCAGGCAGCAATGCCAAGTAAGCTTATTATCTTCTCTGATATGGAGTTCAATCAGGTTGACGGTGCAAATGGTTGCACAAACTTCGAAGTAATTCGTAGTAAGTATGAAAAAGCTGGATATGAGATGCCACAACTGGTATTCTGGTACTTAGCAAACCGTAATGGCCACTGCGAAGTATCCGTAAAGGATAACGGTGTAGCAATGGTATCAGGTTTCTCTCCAGCCACTTTAAAGGCTCTGCTTGGTGGTGAGAAGTTTGACCCAATCAGCGTAATGCTCAAAGCAGTAATGATTGACCGTTACATCTGGTAAAAAAGTTTTAAAAAGGGTATTGACAAATTGTTTGATACCCTTTAATATGTTCTACATAGAAACGAAATCGAGAGTTTTTCTAAGATACTGAAAAATATTTTAAAAAAGTTCTTGACAACCACTAAAAAATAATGTTAAAGTGGTTACATAGAGTTTGAAAAGATTATCTCCGTTTAGCTCAGTTTGGTAGAGTGCGCCGTTTGGGGCGGTGAGGTCGAAGGTTCAATCCCTTCAACGGAGACCAAATTAATGTTCCAGTAGACAAATAGGTATAGTCACCACACTTTCAATGTGGAGTTTTGAGGGTTCAAGTCCCTTCTGGAACGCCAGTTTTGACAGAAGACCAAGTACAGCAAACAACTTTTACTTTTCGCGCATTGAAAACATAAAAAACAGTTTGGTCTGGTCATAAAAGTTCGCGGGTATAGAGAAAGGGCGTCTCACATGTCTCATTAGCATGGTATAGGCAGGTTCGACTCCTGCACCCGCCTCCAAATTTGCAGAAGACCGTTTACAGCAATCTTAAAAATTTTTATCGGAAAAATGAAAAGATACGGTCTGGCAATACTAAACATGGTGAGGAAGCACATAAGGCATGTGCGGTCGGCTGTTAACCGAATGGTATAGGGTTCGAATCCCTAACTCACCGCCAAGATTTGGGAGAGAAGCGTAATGCTCACCGATTTGTAAGGTGCAAGTCCTTAGCCTGAATAGAATAAAATGCGTCGTTATCCCGTAGATGGAAGCGGTGGTGACTGTAAATCACTTGTCATTATGACTCGGTAGGTTCGACTCCTTCACGGCGCACCAAATAAAGGTTATGTAGTTTAATCTGGTTAAAATACCTCCCTGTCACGGAGGAAGATGTGGGTTCAAGTCCCATCATAACCGCCAAATTTGAGAGGGCTTTTTAGTCCCTCCCTTAAAGAGTTCTTACGAGTATTCTTTAAAGGAGCAGAAGACCAAATTCAGCAAGCCAACTTAAAAATTTCAAGCCAATTTAATTTTGAAAAATTTAAAACTTGGTCTGGCTCAACAAATTTACAGAAGACCGTTTACAGCAAGTATTAAGCAATCTATTTCTCTGGTAAAGAAAAGGCGAAGGTTCGATTCCTTCACACGTTACGGCGTGTTGGTGTAATGGGAGCACTTAAGATAAAACAACGGTCTGGTAATCCTCTTTGCAGTGGCTTATGGAGCTAAATGTCGTCCCATGAGTGCCGATGAATTTCCTTAGCATGATTCTAGATTAGCTTAATAGGAAATGACTCTACAAACCCTTTAGCAAGGTTTGCGTAGGTTACTGCAAAGATGATTTAATGGGAGTGTAGCAGAATGGTGATGCGGCAGACTTTTAATCTGACAGGCGACGGGTTCGAATCCCTCCACTCCTACCAAATTCGCCCTTAACTGAAGAACACCTGCGCGGCTGGAAACACCCACTCAATAGTTCTTCTCCAAATGGCAACTTATTATGGTTCAGTCGCAGATAAGGTAATGCAAGGGTTTCATAAGCCCTATGAATGTGGGTTCGAATCCCATCTGAACCTCCAATTATGTTGGGAAAGCTCATATGGATGTAGCACTCGGCTGATAACCGAGAGGTAGAGGGTTCGAATCCCTCTCCTAACACCAAATTCAATAAAGTTGTTGACATTCAGATGTGACCACTTTATAGTAACCTTAGTTTTCGTTAGCGTAGCGTATATTTTGCAAACTAAAATAAATGCAAACGATAATGTTTTTCTGGCAGTAGCTTAATAGGCTAAACACCAGTGAGGTCTTCCAACCCCTCATCAAAGAATTTGGCGTACTCGCCCACGGTATGATTAATAAGGTGGGCAACATTCTAAAGGGTATCCCGTATGGGGCTTGGCTTAAATGCAATGAGTACCCTTTAAAATGTTAATGCACCCTTAGTTCAACTGGACAGAGCAAATGACTTCTAATCATTGAGTTACAGGTTCGAATCCTGTAGGGTGTGCCAAATAGTTAGCAGATTACTTAGACGACCTTATCGGGTCTCCGTGTAAGGAGGTGGTCTGTATCTCATGTTTTCCAGAACATGTAAATAATCTGAGAAGGGGCTTTACAGTGTTGTGATAATACGGTAAGCTTCGAATTGTAGTGTGGGACGATGTTAAGACTCTAAGGCATGAGCGTAAGCCTCCAAAACTTGCTCAAAGGGGTTCGAATCCTCCGTCCCATGCCAAAGTCTTATTAGGGGTAGGTAGCGGCTAATGGAAGCCAAACTGTCTTGAAAACAGTTGCCACTGTAGAGATACGGTGAGGGTTCGACTCCTTTACTTACCGCCTAATAAGATTTAAAGCCGCGCTCCGTTCGAATGTTGCGTTAGGTTTCCCTCGTGTATTGTCGTACACGATTTTGAGAAAGCACCTAGTAGGTGTCACGGAGAAGAGATAATATCAAGCTCTCCAAAGGTTCTAGTCACCGGATTAAACAAGACTATGCAAAGACTGTTTAGGTCTTTTTAGAGAACTTCTGAGGCAAACTATACCATTGTTGCTTTGGAGTCTTGGAAGTTCTCTACAAAGATTTAATGCACCTATAGCCCAATTGGAAGAGGCAGCAGACTTAGAATCTGTTCAGTGTGAGTTCGACTCTCTCTAGGTGTACCAAATTAATGCAGGTGTAGCAAAATGGTTATGCGGCTGACTCTTAATCAGTAAGACGATGGGTTCAATTCCCTCCACCTGTACCAAACATTGGGGATGTAGTTTACATGGTT
>ERZ772937.2028-NODE-2028-length-13348-cov-3.137742_pt1 | contig 13348 bp, 6 predicted proteins | sample MGYA00512113_ERZ772937 | MGnify/ENA primary metagenome ERZ772937 (study PRJEB29015, sample SAMEA2737649) | human gut metagenome | biome: human gut; feature: human-associated habitat; material: faeces | place: China | collected 2012 ... | reverse complement strand
CAATCTTTTGTACACTGAAAAACGAGACTATATAGAGCCTTTGCGCTCTAGAACGGCAAAAAAGTCGACTGATTTTCAAATATCATTCAGGAGGTATTTATTAGTTTTCTGAAACAAGAGATATAATAATTCGGCGGATATTGATAAAAAGAAGGCAAACTGCAAGTATTTTCCTTCATACACATTCTATTCGTCAGGGCTTAACTACCAGAGAATCGCATATAATACACACACACCCTATCCTATCTCAAATACAAGAAGCAGAAGGAGAGAGAAATGACAAATTGACATAATTAAGCCGTATTAATGACTTCTATCGATTGAATACACAATATTAAATTAGCAGAGACTTGCTTGCAGGTGTCGTTTTTTTTCACGAATATTGCAAACCAAACAACCAAATAAACATATTCAGTTTACTAAAGTTAATCTTAAAGAAAGGAGAGCCTATGAAACAGGAGCCATCATGAACCATATCTAGCAAGGAAACTGGCTGGAAGATATGGCTATATAATCCAGCCAAACAAGTTTCTAAACGCCTTTAAATCAATTAATACTAACACTAAAACATTACAAATGTATGAATGAAATTTGTAAGGGGAATCCTAACCCCCGATTAAACACAAAAACTAAATTGGGCAGAGTCATGAAGTTAACCTCAATCCCGCTATTTATTTTTACCACAGGTGTATACGCTTCCGTACACTCCCCAAACATGCGCATTAAAAGCGACATCAAGATTATAGAGAAACCATCAATCGTATCCACCCCGCAACAAAACACCCGTCAGATCACCGGAACCGTGATTGATGCTACCGGTATGCCAATAATTGGCGCCAATGTGATGGTAAAAGGGACAACAAACGGGACAATAACGGATATAGATGGAAAATTCACGTTGGAAGTAGCCAAAGACGCTATTTTGCAAGTGTCCTATATCGGTTATATGAACCAGGAGATTCCGGTAGGCAATAAATCGGTTTTAAGCATCTCCTTGCAAGAGGACACACAAAAGTTGGATGAGGTGGTAGTGATTGGCTACGGTACGATGAAGAAAAGTGATATCACGGGGGCTATCTCGTCCGTGAGCGAGGAGAAAATCGCTCGCCAAGCAGTGGCCAATGTTTCTACCGCATTGCAAGGCTTGGCTACCGGTGTATCCGTCACTTCCAGTTCCGGATCTCCGGGTTCCGCCGCCACGATCCGTATCAGAGGTGTCGGTACGGTAAACGACGCGGAACCATTGTTCGTCGTGGACGGGATGCCCGTGACGGATATAAACTACCTGAACACATCGGATATACAGTCTATGGAGGTGCTTAAAGACGCTTCCGCTTCCGCTATCTACGGTTCCCGTGGTGCGAACGGCGTAATCCTTATCACTACGAAAAAAGGCGCCGCTGGAAAAACCACCGTTACGCTCGATGCGTATTGGGGTATGAACAAAATATTGAATAATCTCGATTTGATGTCAGGTCCAGAATGGTACGACTATCAGGAACAGTTGAACACAGTGAGGAGCGTTCCCATCAACTTGGCCCTTGTTAATCGTAATGTTTCCACCAATTGGATGGACGAGATTACGCATACGGCCTTTATGCATAACTACAGTGTCGGCATAAGCGGTGGTAAAGAGAACGACTATAAATTCAATCTGGGCTTGAACTATATCAACCAAGATGGAACGATCAAGAAATCCAACTACGAACGGTTCAGTGTCCGTCAAAGCACGGAAAAAACGGTGCTCAAAGATCATTTGGTAGTGGGTACCAACGCGTCGATCGCGAGATCTACCGACGCAAGTATTAGTGAGCGCAACAGTAGTAATGTGTACGACTCCGACTATGGTGTCGTAAGTAACGCAATCCGTTTGGATCCGGTAACTCCCGCCCAAAACGCAGACGGTTCATATGGTTACTCTCCTTATATTGACTACTATAACCCATTGGCAAGTATCATGTATCGGGATAATCAGCGGGAGAAACTTGCTTTCATCGGCAATATGTATGGGGAATGGCAGATTATAAAAGGATTGAAGTTCAAGAGTAGCTTCGGAGCGGAAATCAGAAGGGTAGACAATAAAACCTTCTCGCCTGTCTATGAGGTATCCTCAAGCCAAAGAAATTTAGAGAGTAGTTTATCGAAGTCGCAGACCAAAGGGCACTACTATACGTTCGAGAATACCCTTTCGTATGAGAAAACGTTTGCCGAGAAGCACTCCATATCCGCTCTCGTAGGTTATACCAACGAATGGGGTAAGCAGGAAACCTTGAGCGTAAACGCGAGAGATCTTATCGGAGAGTCGGATAACCTGCATTATATAGACGCTACGCTGGACAAGAACAAGACCACGGCCAGCAATAGCGCTACGGAATATGGTTTGATGTCTTATCTGGGCCGCCTACACTACGATTACAATAACAAATACCTTATTACGGCCACTTTCCGGCGAGACGGCTCCTCTAAATTCTCTTCCAAGAATCGCTGGGGTAACTTCCCCTCGTTCGCTCTAGGTTGGAGAATCGACAACGAACCGTTCTTCCAGAAATTGAACGCCGAATGGGTTTCCTCCTTGAAACTCCGCGGGGGCTGGGGACAGATCGGAAATCAGAATATCACCAATTATGTGGATCGTAGTTTGCTGTCATTGAGTACGCAATACGGCGCTTTATTCGGAGCGAGAGAGAATGAGACCTTGTATCAAGGTATTGCCGTGAGCAGATTGGGCAATCCGGATATTAAATGGGAAACCACTGAATCTCTGAATATCGGTCTTGACGCAAGCTTCTTTAACACCCGCATGGTCTTCAGCTTCGAGTATTATTACAAGACAACGAAGGACATGCTGCTGGCCGCTCCTATGCCTATCTACATGGGATATGCCAGCAACACCTACACCAATATCGGCGAGGCGAACAACCGCGGTATCGAGATGAATCTCGAGTGGAGAGACAAGACCGAAAGCGGTTTCGAATACAACGTGGGAGTAAATATGTCGACCATCCGTAACCGCATGACGAAATTGAATGGTGGCACACCAATCTCCGATGGACCATTCCGAAACGGAAGCATGTACCTCACCTATACGAATGAAGGTATGCCTATCGGTGCGTTCTGGGGCTATAAGACAGACGGGCTTATCCAAACACAGGAACAGTTGAATGCCGTTAAGCGGGCGGATTTCCAACCTAATGCCGAATTGGGCGATGTATTGTTCGTAGATACGAACGGCGATGGCAAGTTAGACTCAAGTGATAGATGCATGATCGGTAATCCTATTCCGGATATCATATACGGTATCAACATGGGTATGGCGTGGAAAGGCTTCGACCTCAATTTGCAGTTTGGTGGAACAATCGGTAATCAGATATTTAACGCGATGCGTTATTACACCTACTTCCCGAACGATATAACGAACAAGGATAGAGCGTTAATGAACTATTGGACGCCAAATAATACAAATACGGACATCCCTCGCCTGACGGCTACGGACGTAAACGACAATGACCGCTTCTCGGACATGTACGTAGAAAACGGGACTTATTTCCGCTTGAGAAACGCCCAGCTAGGTTATACCCTGCCCGCTTCTCTCACGCAGAGGATAAAACTACAAAAAGTACGTTTTTATGTAAGCGGCCAGAACTTGTTTACGATATCCAGTTACTCGGGTATGGATCCGGAAGTGGGTCAGTCCAGCTCTTTGTCTAGAGGTATAGATTACGGTATCTATCCTCAGAACATTTCATTCACCGGAGGTATTAATGTTACTTTTTAAAATTTATAATGTCATGTTTAAAAACAAATATATCATAGGAATCGTACTAGCGATTTTAACAGGATTCAGCAGTTGCGCAGATTTGGATTTAGCTCCGTTAGGAAGTCCGGAGGCTGGAGAGATATCAGAGGAAAGACAAGCTTTCTTGCGTCTGACCGCTGTCTATTCCGTCATGAAGGACTTCCGTTACACATGGTCAATGCAATGTTTCGGCGACGTGTTGTCGAATGACGCGACCTACAGCGGTTCTTCGAACGACGCACAAACCTTCACGTTGCTGGAGAATTATCAGTATCAAGCGGATCATACCGAGATCTTGAACAAATATCGGTATTCTTACCAATGTATTAATAAGGCCAATTTGTTTATACGGGATATGGAAATGGCAGACGATGCCCTATTCTCGAAATATAACAGGGAACAGATGATCGGTGAGGCCAAGTTTATTCGCGCCTATACTTATTTCGAGCTTGTGAAAACCTTTGGTGGTGTTCCTTGCTATACGGGAGTCTTGGATCTCGATCATGAGAGACTCGGACGTGCGTCTGTCGAAGAGATATACTCGGTTATCGAGCAAGACCTAAACGATGCGGTTAGCGTATTACCTAAGAAAAGTGAGGTGGCTAACTACGAGTCAAGCTATGCGGGAAGGATTACCAAAGGCGCGGCCATCGCCATGCAAACACGTATTTATCTGTATGAGAAAAAATACGATGAGGTAAAAAAGGCTTTCGAGAAATTCCAGAATGAGTGCGGGGGTGAGTATAGCTTGGTCGCTCCGGAGGATTACGCTTGGCAGTTCTCACTGGACGGCGAGCACTGCTCCTCTTCTATTCTAGAAGTGAATATGTATGTCTCTTCCACCCAAAGTTCGTATAATGTAAATAACGGTAACCGTCACGTGCTGATGTCTATGCCCCGAAACATGACGATCGGCTTCGGTTGCGCGCAACCTACACAGGCCTTGGCGGACGCTTATGATGCTGAGGGGGATGTCATACGAAAGAAGACCACTCTCCTTTCCACGGAAGAGGCTATAGAGATCGAGACCGCGGCCAAAGGCGATGTGGCACCCGTTACGGACGACCGAACCGGTTGGTACAATCGCAAACTATATCTCGCGCCCGGGCAAAGAGAGGAGAATCGGGGAAATAATCAACCCACAAACCTCAGGCTTATCCGCCTCGCGGAGGTATATTTGAACTATGCCGAGGCTTGTTATTTCAGCGGCGATATTGCTAATGCGCAAAAGTATCTGAATGAGGTAAGAAGTCATGTCAACTTGGCTCCTAAGAACCATACAGGAAGCCAATTGTTTGAAGACATCATGAATGAGCGTCATCTGGAGTTCGGAATGGAAGGTTTCCGGTTCTTTGACGTGGTACGTGTAGGATGGGGCGAGAAAGTCTTTAACGGAACCAAGAAGGCGGAATTTGGAGCTAAGACTCCTTTCAGCGCCGGTGCGGAAGTATTGCCTATACCTCAAACCGAGATTGATATTAGTGACGGTTTAATAACTAATTAATAAGGAAATAACAATTCGCAAAAATCATAATAGTATGAATAGGAATTTAGTATTGCTCGGAATCTGTCTCTTGGCCGTATCGTTCGTTGGAGAGGTCTTTGGACAGAAGAAAAAACCTCGTATCGGTATTGCCGGTATACAGATAGAAAACAGCGTGTTCGTCCCGAATAGGCAGCCGCTCGTAGGACACCCCGTAAGAATGCCGGACTATCTCAGCCCAGACTCCGCAATGGGACAGGCGGCCACTTGGCTTCCCACGCAGATTGGCTATGGCGGTGGAAGAGGCCCCGTGACAAAAGAATCGTACGACGCGTTTGTGGAAAAAACATTGGAGATGATCAAGGCCAATATGCCCTATGACGCTTTCTGGTTTTATAACCACGGAGCTTGTAGCGTGGAAGGCGTAGCCGATCCCGAGGGCGAATTCATGGAGAAGGTGCGTAGCTTGATCGGAAACGATGTCTTGACTACCACCACGATGGACCTTCACGGAAATACGTCTTGGTTGGTAGCTCTCAACTCCGATTTGATTACGACTTATCGTCAAGCACCGCATGCGGATTCTCGTGAATCACATCGGCGAGGGGTTGTCAATTTGTTGGAACGTCTTGAATCAGGGAAAGGGCGTCCGGCATACAAGGCATGGGTTGCTGTTCCTGTCCTAGTTTCCGGCGAATGGTCGAGTACCCGTGTCGAGCCTGCGAAATCGCTGTACGCATTGGTTCCCGAGGTTGAAGCCATGCCCGGAGTGATAGACGCGGGGATCTGGATCGGTTATGTTTGGGGAGACAACCCACGGAACCAAGGAACCGTGATGGTTTACGGTGACGATGAGGAGCAGGTTAAAGCCGGGGCGAAGAAACTCGCCCAGAAATTCTGGGATGTCCGTAAGCAGTTCTCGCTGGAAGCTCCGGGATATTCGCTCGAGAAATGTATCGATCTGGCAGTAGCAAGTAAAAAGAAGCCTTTCTTTATCAGTGATATGGGAGATAATCCCGGTGGAGGTGGTTCAGGTGAGGTCACTTGGACTTTGGCGAGGCTCTTGAAACGCCCGGAATTCCAGACCGATAAGGGAAAGAGCGTTCTTTATTGCTCCATCCCGGGAGAAGAAGTGGTTAAGCAGGCACGTAAGGTCGGCGTAGGCGGACACGTAGAAGGCATGGTAGGTGCCATGGTCGATAATTCCTACGAAGGTCCCGTGAAATTGTCGGGTACCGTGGTTTATGTCAGCCCGGAAGAAGACAAGAACGCAGAATCATGGAGACGGAAAAGGGATATCGCTATCGTAAAGACCGGAAGCGTTTATGTGGTAGTAGGCACATCGTCTCCCACTCCAAACCTAGAGGGTTCAGGTATCGATCCGAAGGAAATGGATATCGTAATGGTTAAACAAGGTTACCTTGTAACCCAATGGTACAATATACAAGCGGATTGGGTGATGGCTTTTACAAGGGGAGGCGTGGATCAGGACTTCAAGAAACTTCCCTATAAGAATATTGTGAGACCGATGTTCCCGATCGATCCAGACATGGCTGATCCGGAATTGAACGTTATCATGGTTCCTTCCGCCAAGCATTACTATGGCAGATAGATCGTATTGATTGTTTTTTACTGCAATGCCTGTGCAGTGTTACTGCAATAGGTGTTGCAGTATTACTGCACAGGCATTGCAGCATCACTGCAACCCGGGTTGCAGTGACGCTACTAAATTATCCAATATTCTTACTCAACAACTTTCGGGCTTGCTCCTCCGTTAAATTCCGGCGGCTCGCATAATCTCTCATCTGCTCCTCATCGATAGAACCGATCATGAAATATTGAGAAGAGGGATGGGCAATATAAATCCCACTAACCGAAGCCGTAGGATACATGGCACCATTCTCGGTTAACGAAACACCAATTCGCGACATATCGAGCAATCCATCCAATGTGAAATTCAATAATTGATCCGGTAGAGAAGGGTAACCGATAGCCGGACGGATTCCTTGGTATTTCACCTTGTAAAGATCCGGGATAGACAAGGATTCGTCTTTAGCATATCCCCAATATTCTTTACGTACTTTCTCATGAAGATATTCGGCTGTAGCTTCCGCTAGGCGATCGGTCAAGGTTTGCAGCAACATTGAATTATAGGTATCGCCTTCTTCCTCAAATTTATCCTTCAAACAATCAGCGCCAGCTCCAGCGGTAACGACAAACGCCCCTACATAATCAGTTCGCTCCTCGGAAACCGGTATTACATAATCGGAAAGACATTTATAAATATTTTCCTCTTTTTTTACTTGCTGACGTAATAAAGGCAGCGCTATATCACCCATTCGGATCGTATCCCCTTCACTATTCGCTGAGAAAAATCCGTAAATCGCTTTACAATATTCAACCTTCATATTGACCAGCCGATCCAATAACCTAACAGCATCCTTGTATAATTGCATCGCCTCGGTAGCCTTCGCACGATCTTTTTCCGGGAATCCGGCCAACCAAGAGGCACGACAAGAATCGCAACCATGTATCTGGGAGATTTCCGAGAAACGGCCATTCAATTTCCATGCGCTAAAAAAGAAGGTCCAGTGGATATAAGGAATCACTTCTTCCAAGGGGATATAAGGGATAACATGTACCCCCATCCGGGCCGGAACAACCGGTGTATACCCGGTCCAATCTATTTCTATCGGATGCTTACGAGCCTCTGAAAGAGAAGCCAAGGTCTCTTTCTTCTGCCCTAAAGAGGCACGCAAGGCTTCTTGTTCTTGTTCCAACTCCCTGATATAAGCGTCACGGGTATCTGGATTCAATAGTTTGGCGGCGATCAACGGATTCTGTGAGGCATCCAGCACATGAATCACCGGATAATCATAATGCGGAGCGATCTTCACCGCCGTATGCAATTTGGAGGTCGTAGCGCCACCCACCATCATAGGAATCGTAAGTCCCGCTTTCTGCATCTCGTCCGCAACATGCGCCATCTCTTCTAAAGAAGGGGTTATCAGGCCGGATAAGCAAACCAGATCCGGTTTCTCCTCGATCGCTTTCTTTATGATCACATCTGCGGGAACCATTACCCCTAAATCAATCACCTCGTAGTTATTACAAGACAATACGATAGAGACGATATTCTTACCGATATCATGTACATCCCCTTTTACCGTAGCGAAAATCACTTTACCGGCCTTCGCAGAGCCGGAAGCTTTCTTTTCAGATTCAATGGCCGGTTGTAAAATAGCCACGGCCTTTTTCATCGTACGTGCGGTCTTCACGACTTGAGGGAGAAACATCTTTCCGGCACCGAATAACTCGCCGACCTTATTCATTCCGCTCATTAACGGACCGTCAATTATATCCACGGCATGCGAATAAGTCCGCAAGGCTTCTTGTAAATCATCCTCCAAATAGTCTCCGATCCCTTTAATTAAGGCATGCTCCAAACGCTCCTTCAATGAAAGCTCACGCCAAGCCTCATGCTTCTCCGGAGTTTCTCCGGAAGCTTGAACATGTAAATTTTGAGCATAAGTAATTAATTCCTCGGCAGCTTCCGGACGGCGTGCCAAGATCACGTCTTCCAACAAGGTACGGAACTCCGGCTCTATATCCTCATAAAGTACGGAGGTAGACGGATTCACGATACCCATATCCATCCCCTTCCCAATCGCATGATATAGAAATACGGAATGCATAGCCTCGCGTACATGATTGTTCCCCCGGAAAGAGAAAGATAAATTACTTACACCACCACTCACCTTCGCACCCGGCAAGTTCTTCTTGATCCATTCAACGGCACGGATAAACGCCAGACCATAGCCATTATGTTCCTCCATACCGGTAGCGATCGCCAATACGTTCGGGTCAAAAATAATATCTTGGGGATTGAAATCGATCTTCTCGATCAATAGGCGATAGGCCCGTTCACAAATCTCAATCTTTCTTTCATAGGTATCCGCCTGCCCCTTCTCGTCGAAAGCCATCACGACCGCAGCCGCACCCAGTTGCTTAATACGGGCGGCATGTTTAAGGAAGACCTCCTCTCCTTCTTTCAAGGAGATGGAATTCACGATGCTCTTTCCTTGCACGCACATCAAGCCTTCCTCGATCACTTCCCATTTAGAAGAATCGATCATGACGGGTACACGGGCAATATCCGGTTCGGAGGCGATCAAGTTTAAGAATGTCTTCATTTCTTTCACGGCATCCAACATACCATCGTCCATATTGATATCGATCACTTGGGCGCCATCCTCCACTTGCTTACGAGCGATCGTCAACGCTTCCTCATAACTGCCTTCTTTTATCAAGCGTAAGAATTTCCGAGAACCGGCCACATTACAACGCTCTCCCACGTTCACGAAATTATTCTCCGGTTTCACCTCCAGCAGTTCCAAGCCCGACAGCCACAGGCAATCCGGTTTCAAAGCCGGGATATGCGGTTTAGCTCCTTTCACCAACTCCGGATACCGGGAGATATGCGCTGGAGTCGTTCCGCAACAGCCTCCGATAATGTTCACTAATCCCTCTTCCACAAAAGGCTTCACATGTTGGGCCATTTTATCCGGCGTCTCGTCATAGGTACCAAAACTATTCGGCAATCCGGCGTTCGGATAAGCGCTGATATAATAGGGGGCATACTTCGCCAACTCTTGTAAATAGGGCTTCATATCCGCCGCTCCGAAAGAGCAGTTTAAGCCAACCGAAACAATATGTGTATGCTGTATGGAAGCTAAGAAGGCCAATAAAGTCTGTCCGGAAAATGTTCGTCCACCTTGCGCAGACAAAGTCAAAGACAACATAATCGGCAGGTCTTTTTCTTTCTCTTTCAACACGACCTCAGCCGCTTCCAATCCCGCTTTTACGTTCAACGTATCGAAAGTAGTCTCGAAAAGGATGATATCCACCCCGCCATCAACAAGTCCCTCGACTTGCTCCTTGTAGGCATTATACAAATCTTTATAAGTTACGGCACGATAAGCGGGATCGCTTACATCCGGACTCATGGAAGCTGTCTTATTGGTAGGACCGATCGATCCGGCCACGAAGATCGTACGATCCGGATGCTCTGCCATATAGGTATCCGCCACTTCCCTCGACAATCGGCCGGCGGCCAGATTTATCTCACGTACATAGGCCTCCATCGCATAATCTGCCATGGAAATAGCATTCGCATTAAACGTATTCGTAGCGAAGATATCCGCTCCCGCATCCAAATACTGACGATGAATAGACTGGATTACATCCGGGCGGGTGATACACAATAAATCATTGTTCCCCTTCAACTGTCCCGGAAAATCGGCGAAACGTTCGCCTCGGTAATCTTGTTCGTTTAGTTTGAAACTTTGGATCATGGTACCCATACCACCATCCAAGATCAAAATGCGCTCATTCAAGAGTCGCAGAAATCGTTCCTTATTCATAAATATGTTTTACCTTTCTTGCGTACATATAACTATATCCCCGGAGGATCCATACCACAGCGATGGCGAAAAACAGACGGGTAGGCACCACCCAAAGAACGGGTACCCCTATCGCGGCAAAGATGATCGTATCTTCCAACAGGGAATGGCACACGGCCAAATGATGGTTCAGCAAGTTGCCGTCACCGTAAGACAACTTCCTCTGCTCCATTTGCTCTACCATAATAGCCCCCCCATAAGCCAGTCCGACCACATTACCTACCAACCACAAAAAAGCGGCATCTTGAGGCAAGCCAAATAATCGCATCAGCGGAGAAAAGACCGAGGACAATCCTTTCATTAGATTAAACTCTTCCAATATATAATGAAGGATCATTAAAGCCGTAACAATTATCAAAATAGAAATCACCACCTTCATCGAGCTGGTAAACCAAAGTACGAATACTTCCAACCAATTATCGCATACAGCCGCACTTTGAGCGATCCCGACCTGTCCCCATCCTTCATGGGGCATTACCCAATTCAAAGAAAAAGCGATCACGAAACTCATGATCAAACGGAGCAGCGTCATCTCCCAGAAAGAAGACCCAGTCTTTGCCTGTACGGAGGATTCTACCATTAGATTATGGGAAGTAAGGCACATCAATGCCAATATCGTAGCTTCACGGACTCCTAAAGACATCGAGGTGATCAAAGCGATCGGAGCATATAATGGGGAGAATATACTGGTTATAAAAACAATGGCTGTCTCCCCCGGCAGACCCACCAACGAGAACACGGGCACTAACCAATCCGAGATCTGACCTAATATTCCGGAATATTGCAATATACGGACCAATAAAGAAATAGGCAAAATAATCTTTAGCAGCCATAAACACGTCTTGCCTGCTTTAGGCAGAGCTTTCAGGATACATCCCCAAACCCTACCGATCACGCCTTGCCCTGTTTCCATCTCGACTTATCGTTTGAAAGCCCGATCCATCTCCCGTCGGTCGTCACGTTCCCGGATGGAGTCTCGCTTATCATATTCCTTTTTACCTCGTGCGATCGCGACGACTACTTTCGCCAATCCTTTCTCATTGATAAACAAACGAGTGGGAACGATCGTAAAACCACTAGCACGAACCGCACCCTCGATCTTTCGTAATTCCTTTTTGGTAAGAAGTAATTTCCGGTCCCGCCGTGCGTTGTGATTATTGTACGTACCGTAAAAATATTCGGCGATGTACATATTCTTCACCCACAATTCCCCTTTTTCCACGATACAAAACGTATCTACCAAACTCGCCTTCCCTAAACGGATCGATTTAATCTCCGTTCCGGTCAGTACGATCCCGGCCGTAAAAGTGTCGAGCAACTCGTAATCGAACGTCGCCCGCTTATTCTTTATCTGTATGTTATTACTAATCTTCTCTTTCATCTTGTGTTATTCTGTCAAAAACTCAAACCGGGCATCGATAACAAAATCTCGATAACTGCCGGAGTCAGTAATATAATGGCGGTTGTAAATCCTACGAACTTCAGACGGATCTTCTCCTCGACTCCCATATACGGACCAGCGCCTTCCCAAACAATATAGAATGTATAAAGGATAAATATCCGCAAGAAGAAAAACTCGGGAAGCAACATCAATACGATATTCAAAGCGAACATCAACGACGAGGAATACCCAACGAAGCGCAACCACAGTTTCAAATCCTTCTCCCGTTTAAATATACCTTGCCATATCTCGTTCATCAGATAAGCCCCGAGGTAAAAACCACCGAACGAGGACACCAATGTCCGGATAGACGACTTCAAGGCCAGCTCTAAATCAAACTCCTTCCGCGTAAACAATACGCCCAGAAAAGCCGCGACGGTAACGAAGCCGATCAAAGGATACACGAATCGGGATAAGAACTCCTCCTGCTTCTCTCCTTTTTTCGCTAACAAGACCCACGCCTTCGCCGGCTGTGAGATGATAGCGATTACCCACCTAAATATCTCCTTATACATCTCTGTTTACTTTTAAATAGCAAAAGTATATATTTAATTCGTAAAACGCAACGTAAATACGTCGGTAGCCCCCCAAACACATGCGGTTGTATCCGCATTATAGCGTTCGGCATAATTTATTTTAAAATTTATCACATTTTGCCCCTCACTACTCTCTATCGCTTTGGCTTGGTCCAAAAACTTATCGATCGTAAAAGCGGTCGTATTGACCCATTTCATGGAATCGCCGGTACCTCCCTCTTGGGTTACCCGAAGGTATAGGTTATAGACCCGTTGTCCGGTGCTGTCTTCTTCCACCTCCTGATCAGGGTTATAGGATAAATTGAAAATATCCTTTTGGTCTACCTGATGATTTACATGTTGGGTTTGCAAGAAGAAACGTCCTTGCAAATAAATACTTTTCTTAAAGTCCAGCGTAACCAGACGCTCCTTGTCCAATACAACCGTAGTATCAGTCAATGTCTCATGCAAAGGCCATACAGCGACCGAATCATACTTATAAATCTCAGCGTTGTAAACACCATTGCCCAATTCCTCGCTAAAATTCGTCTTGAAATCAACCACACAGCAATCGCCATCTTTCAAATCCGTCCGATTCTCAAACTCAGAGGAAGAGACGATAAAGATCTCCCCTTGATCATCCGCCGTGTA
>ERZ772937.2027-NODE-2027-length-13351-cov-2.335063_pt1 | contig 13351 bp, 12 predicted proteins | sample MGYA00512113_ERZ772937 | MGnify/ENA primary metagenome ERZ772937 (study PRJEB29015, sample SAMEA2737649) | human gut metagenome | biome: human gut; feature: human-associated habitat; material: faeces | place: China | collected 2012 ... | reverse complement strand
CAGCTTGTGCTCGTAGATGTCGCACGAGGTCAGGCTTCCCTTTCCCTGCATTTTCTCCGCCATGGCGAAGCTCTTGCCGCCGGGGGCGGCGCAGCAGTCAAGCACGGTCGTGCCCGGCTTGGGGTCTGCCACGAATGCCGCGAGTGCGCTTGCCGCGTCCTGCACGGTGATGCGTCCCGCGCGGAACGCCTCGGTCGCGGCCGCGTCGCCGCCCGTGCACAGCAGGATGTCCGCAAACGCGCGGTGCGGCTCGACCGTCAGTCCCGCGCGTTCCAGCTCGGCTTTCGCGTCCTCGGGCGTCACTTTGAGCGTGTTGACGCGCACGGAAACCGGCGTGTCGGCGTTGTCCGCCTGACAGATGCGCTCGGTCATTTTGAGGCCGAACTGCTCGGAAAGCAGATGCACGAGCCACTCAGGGTGGCTGTAACGGAGCGCGTAGTAGCTTTCCTTGTCCGGGCAGTCGAGACGCGGCAGGGCGTTTTTCTCCGCCGCCTCCGCCGCCTTGCGCATGACGGCGTTCGCGAAGGATACCGTGCGGTCGTTTGCGTGGCAGTAGCGCTTTACGAGCGCCACGGTCTCCGCCACCGCCGCGTGCGCCGGGATTTTATCCATGAAAATCAGCTGATACAGTCCCATGCGCAGACAGGCCAGCACGCGCGGCGCGATTTTCTTGAGCCGCAGGCTGGAAAACCTGCGCAGATACCAGTCGAGCAGCATTTCGTTCTGCACCGTGCCGTAGGTCAGACGGGCGGCGAGTGCCGCGTCGCGGCCGTCGAGAGACGCCCTGCCGAGGTAGTAGTGCAGCGCGCCGTCCGACCACGCGCTCTCCTCCGCCATGGAAAACAGGGAAAAAGCGGCGACCTCGCGCGGCGTTTTGGGTCTTTTATCGATCATCGCGGTTTCTTCCTCCGAAAATCAGCAGCAGACGGAGCAGCTGCGCAAGCGAAACGGCAAGCGCCGCCACATAGGTCTTTTTCGCCATGCCGTACTCGTCCTCATCGAGCAGACGCGCCGAGCCGATGGCTTCGAGCGCCCGGTGAGAGGCGTCAAGCTCGACCGGCAGCGTCACGAGCTGAAACACGGTTGCGAGCGCAAAGGCGGCGATGCCGATTTTGATGAGCACGCCGAAATTGAGCACCAGACCGAGCAGGATGAGCGGCATGGCGGCGGTCGCGCCGGCCTGCGTCAGCGGAATGATGGCGCTGCGCAGACGGATGGGCGAGTAGCCGATCGCATACTGTACCGCGTGACCGGCCTCGTGCGCCGCCACGCCCACGGACGCAACCGAGGTGGACTGATAGACCGATGCGGACAGGCGGATGGTGTTGCTTGACGGGTCGAAATGGTCGGTCAGCTTGCCTGCCACATATTCAATGCGCACGCCCGTCACGCCGTTTGCGCGGAGGACGGTCTCCGCCGCCTGCGCCCCGGTCAGTCCCCGTCGGTTCATGACGCGCGAATAGCGGTCGAACGTGCCGTTCACCTTCGCCTGCGCCCAGAACGCAAACAGCACGCACGGCAGCACGAGCACGATGTAATACATATCAATTCCGTAATAACCCATATACGGCATAGAAAGCCCTCCATTTCAGCATCGAGCGCCGCAGAAGCCGCAGCTTCTCTACACTCTCAACTCTCAACTCTTCACTCTTGTCTTATTCCCCGAGCTTGGTGCCAATCTCTACCGCGTGTCCGCGCAGAAAGTCGGCCGCCTTCAGGCGCTTGCCGCCGACAAGCTGGATTTCGGTAAGGCGGAGTGCGCCCTCGCCGCAGGCAACGGTCAGACCCTTCTTCGGGTCGGCTTCGAGCACCGTGCCCGGCTCGCCGTGACCGCTCGTTTCCTCTGCGGCGTAGACCTTGAGCCGCTCGCCTGCAAGACTTGTCAGCGCGATCGGCCACGGATTGAGACCGCGCACCAGACAGTCGATTTCATGCGCGGACTTCGACCAGTCGATGACCGCCATTTTCTTGTCGAGCATATGCGCGTAGCAGCTTTCCGCGTCGTTCTGCGGACGCGGGGTGATTTCGGGGAGTTTTTCGAGCGTTTCGGTCAGAAGCTCCGCGCCCGCCTGCGCCAGACGGTCGAACAGCTCGCCCGCGGTTTCGCGTGCGCCGACCGGCGTTTCATATGTCAGCAGCATATCGCCGGTGTCCAGACCCTCCGCCATCTGCATGGTGGTGACGCCCGCCTTTTCGTCGCCTGCGATGACCGCCCACTGAATGGGGGCCGCGCCGCGCCAGCGCGGCAGAAGCGAGCCGTGGACGTTGATGCAGCCGTGCGGCGGAATGTCGAGCACCGCCTTGGGCAGCAGCTTGCCGTAGGCGACAACGATAATGACCTCGGGCGCCAGCTCGCGCAGGCGTGCCTGCTCGTCCTCGTTTTTGAGGGTAGCCGGCTGATAGACCGGAATGTTATGCTGAAGCGCCAGCTCCTTGACCGGGGGCGCGGTCAGAACCTGCTTGCGGCCCTGCGGCTTGTCCGGCTGCGTGTAGACCGCCGCGACCTCATGACCGGCATCGAGCAGCGCCTGAAGGCTCGGCACCGCGAAATCCGGCGTGCCCATGAAAACAACGCGCATTATTCCTCGCCCTCCTGCGGCATCTCAACGTCAACGTACTCCTCGACCTTTTCGATGAACAGATGGCCGTCGAGGTGCTCGGTTTCGTGGCAGAAGCACTGCGCAACGACGCCCTCGCCCTCGCGCTCGAACCAGTTGCCGTAGCGGTCCTGTGCGCGGATCTTTGCCCAGGTCGGACGGGTGACGTAGCCGTAAACGCCCGGCACCGACAGGCAGCCCTCGACAACGCGCTCCGAACCGCGCTGCTCGATGACCTCGGGGTTTACAAGCTCGACCATTTCCTCCGGGTCCTTGTTGATGTCGAGCAGCACGACAACGCGGCGGAGAATGCCGACCTGCGGCGCCGCCAGACCGACACCGCCCGAGTTTTCGAGCGTTTCGCGCATATCGTCGATCAGCATATGCAGACGGTCGTCGAACTTTTCTACCGGACGGCAGTGCTTGCTCAGCTGCTCGTCGCCCTTGATGAGAATTTTGCGAAGTGCCATGTTATTTTTCCTCCAAATTCAGTTTCTTAGAATATGTATCAATCGTTTTCTGTATTTCTTTATCGTCGAGCTTGGGAAACGGCGTGACCGGACGGGGTTCGCCCGCGCCGATGTGCTTCTGGAACCACGCAACATCATGCCACGCGCCGAATTTCCAGCCGGAGTCCTGCCAGCGTCCCGCGTCCTCGAAGCCGAGCTTTTTCTGCATCCGCACGCTCTTTTCGTTCGGCATGGTCACGCAGCTGTAAAGATGGCGGATGCCCTGCATTTCGAGCAGTTCAACGAGGCACGCGAGCAGCACCGTACCGATGCCGCGTCCGTGCGTCCCCTGCCGCAGATAGACCGAAAGCTCCACGTCCCAGTCGTAGGCTGCGCGTTCGCGCACGCGGTCGGCGTAGGCGTAGCCGATGGCCTCGCCGTCGTTTTCGCAGACGAGATAGGGGTATTCCGCGCCGAACGCACGGATTCTTCCGGCAAATTCCGAAACCGACGGCACCTCGTACTCAAACGTGATGGTCGTGTCCGCGACATAGGGCGCGTAGATGCTTCGAAGCGCCTCGGCGTCAGCCTCGGTCGCTCTGCGGATGGTAATGCTCATTGGGTATCTGCTCCTTACAGGGATTTATCGGCGAAACCGTGGTTCCGCGACAGCTACAAATCCGGGTTGCTGTCCGCGAAAACGGTAACGCCACGATTGCGGCTGTCGAGCATGAACTCGCGCAGCACGCCCGACACCAGACTGCGGAACCGTGCGTTTTCCTTCGAGCGCATGGTCAGGTGATAGCGGTACCTGCCCATGACGCGCACGACCTGCGCGGCCGCCGGGCCGAGAACGGGCGATTTTACGTCCGCATACTGCCCCTCCATCAGGCTGAGCAAGCGGTTTTTGAGCGCGAGCAGGCTTTTCAGCACCTGCTGCTCGACCTCGCCCGTCGCGGTCAGCACGGTAAAGCCGCAGACCGGCGGACAGCGGAGCGCCTCGCGCGTTTCCATTTCGCTCTCGTAGAATTTTTCGTAATCCTGCCGCGCCGCAGTCAGAATGACCGGGTGGGTCGGGCTGTATGTCTGAATGACCGCGCGGCCGGTGTCGAAGCGGCGTCCCGCGCGTCCGGCTACCTGCGTGATGAGGGAAAACGTGCGCTCCCTCGCACGGTAATCCTGCGCGTAAAGGCTCTGGTCCGCGTCGAGCACGCCGACAAGCGTGACGTTCTCGAAGTCCAGTCCCTTTGTCACCATCTGCGTGCCGAGCAGGATGTCCGCCTCGCCCTTCGCGAAGGCGGAAAACAGCTTTTCGTGTGCGCCCTTGGCGGTCATTGTATCCGCGTCCATGCGCAGCACCCTTGCATCGGGGAACCGCTCGTGCAGCTCCTCCTCGACCTTCTGCGTGCCGGGCGTTTCGGTGAACAGCTGGTCGCCGCCGCAGACCGGGCAGGTGCCCGTGATTTTGACCGATGCGCCGCAGTAGTGGCACATCGCGCGGCCGGACGCCGAATGGTAGGTCAGGTTGGTCGAGCAGTTCGGACATTCGGGCACCCAGCCGCACATGGCGCAGCCGATGACCCGGCTGTTGCCGCGCCGGTTGAGAAAGAGGATGGCCTGACGCCCCCGGTCGAGCGTGTCGAGCAGCTCGTGCTCGAGGTCGGCTCCGATGATGCCGCCCCGGCCCGCCCGCGTCTGTCCGCGCATATCCGAGATCAGCACCTCGGGCAGACCTGCGCCGAGAAAACGCTCAGTCAGGCGGAACACCGGATATTTTCCCTGCTGCGCCCCGTAATAGGTTTCGACCGAGGGGGTCGCTGAGCCGAGCACAAGCAGCGCGTTCGCCTGCACCGCGCGGTATTTCGCCACATCGCGGGCGTGGTAGCGCGGAGTCTGCTCGGATTTATACGCGCCGTCCTGCTCCTCGTCGATGATGATAACGCCGAGGTCGCGCACGGGCGCAAACACCGCCGAGCGCGTGCCGATAACGACCCGTGCCCTGCCGGTTTTGATTTTCTTGAAGCTGTCGTAGCGTTCCCCCGCCGACAGCGCGGAGTGCAGCACCGCGACCTCGTCGCCGAACTGGGCGGCGAACTGCCGCAGCACCTGCGGCGTCAGGCCGATTTCGGGAACGAGCACGATGGCGCTTTTTCCGGTTTCGAGCGCGTGGGCGATGAGGCGCAGATAGACCTGCGTCTTGCCGCTGCCGGTCACGCCGAAAAGCAGCGCGGCACGCGGTTTTCCCTCGTCCATGAGTGCGGCCATGCCGTCGTAGGCCTCCTGCTGCTGCGCCGACAGCACGGGCAGCACTGCGCGCGGCACATCGGAAAAGTCCGGCGCACGCATCCTCTCCTCATAGCGCACACGCAGAATGCCCTTCTTTACCATGTCGCGCAGGGCGGCATCGCTCGCGCCCGTCATATAGGAAAGCTCCTTCTGGCTCATCCAGATACCGTCCGCGAGCGCGGAAACGACGTCCTGCCGCGCCGCGCTCCGGCGCACGCGGTTCATCGCCTCGCCGCTTGCCATGTCGAGCGCCAGCATTTTTTCGGTCTTGTCGCCGGTTTTCTGTATCGTGTTGCTGTGATAGGTGAGGATTCCCTCCCCGGCAAGCGCGTCGAGCGTGCGGCCCGCGCCTTTGCCGAGGCGTTCGCGGATTTCCGTGAGCGAAAGCGTCTGCCCGGCCGTATCGAACAGCCGCAGCACCTCGCCCTCGTCCCCCTCGCGCCCGTGCAGGGCATCAAGGTCGGCGTCCGATACCAGCGTGCAGGTGATTGCGCCGCTGATCGCGCGCGCCAGCGGGCCGCTGGGTACCAATGCGCAATATCTGTTCTCGCTGGAGCAGGAGCTGCAAAAGCTGGGAATGCCGGATGACGGTCTGAATGAGCTGATTGGTAAGGTACGGACGCTGGTTGGCGGCGTGAATCCGCCGGGCCTGGCCTAGAAGGTACTGTGAAAACCCCGGAAGTGCGTGCTTCCGGGGTGAATCATCAGGCTGCTACGTAGCTGATGGAGTGCTCAAGAGACTGGCTGTGGCTATCGATCAGCACATTCCAGGTTCCGCTATACGGTACGGTCAGATACGCTTTTTCTTCGTTCTGTACGCTCAAAATATCGGTATTGTGGCTGCTGGTATTCTTCTGCGTGCTCATTAAATGAATATGGCAGCGCTCTGAGCAACGCACCACGACCGTATCCCCACCAAATAACGTCAAACTTGCCTTAACCATCGCCATCTCAACCCCGAATCTTTCTGTGAATGCACTCCCTGCGACGGATATCCTGCATGTGATGTTGTTCACAAATCACTCATTGATAACACCAAATAGGGAGGGGAAAGATGATGATTTCGATCAACAAATCTGAGAACGATTCAACAAAAGTGAGAATTCTCCTGAAACCATTCAGCCTGGCGCGTGATTGACCAGATAACGCGCGCCAGCCGGGAATAATCTGCGGCAATCGCCGGTAATTTCAGTAAAGTCGACTAAATGAACCCTTAAAACGTCAACACCTTGTCAGCGGCCAGCGTCCATTGGGCCAGTTCGACCAGCGTACCAATTTCCACCCCATCAATCAGCGGCAGCGCGGTAATACCCCGGCCATCGGTGCAGGTTTTACACAGTTTTACGGGGACGTTTTGCGCGGTGAGGATCTCCAGCATCTGCTGAATATTGTAGCCTTCCGCGGGTTTTTGCCCACGTAACCCGGCGGTGACCGCATCAGACATTAAAAACAGTTTCAGGTCGAGGTCACCCTGCTGTTCGCGCAGGGCAATGGCCAGGCGCAGGCTGTTGAACAGGGATTCACTGCCGTAGGCGGCACCGTTAGCGACGATAACAATATGTTGCATCTCTACTCCTTCAAAAAGGCACGTTTATTGCTTTGGTTAATAAAAGAGACGTTACCGGGAGGGAGCATGATCAATCGTGCTGACACGACACCCGGCGCAATCGAGTGGTTTCGTTATGCGCGCCAGGTTCAGAAAGGTAAGCTTCAACAGCTGGCGCAGCAGGGCCAACTGGTAAGCCAGTTGAGCCATCTGGTACACATGTTACAGTGCGAACGCGGCGCGTCCAACATCTGGTTATGCTCGGGTGGACGTTTATATGAACCTGAACGCCGGGCGAGTGCGGCACTGGTGGATGAGCGGGTGCGCGAATTCTTGCAGCTGCTTGACCCGCAGGCGGTACCTGCCGCATCCGGGCTGTGCCAGCGCATCGCCAGCGCCGTCTGGTCTCTGGAGCAGTTGCCCGATTTGCGCCATGCCATTAATACCCAACGTGTGGATGCCGGTACCGCTACCGCCCGTTATAGTCGGGTGATACGTCATCTGCTGAGTATTATTCCCCAACTTAATGACACCATCGACAACCCCGCGCTGGTCGGGCGACTCGTGGCACTTTACAGCTTTATGCAAGGCAAAGAGCTGGTGGGGCAGGAACGTGCGCTGGGGGCGCTGGGCTTTACGCTCGGGCAGTTTAGCGACGATCTTCGCCAGCAGTTGGTAGACAGAATTGATGGTCAGCAGCCCTGCTTTGAAGGGTTTTTAAGCCTGGCAAGCCAGACATTGAGAACGTTGTTCAATGAACACGGGCAGGCGGGAATCGCGATTGAACAGTTACGTCGCATTGCCTGCACGCGCCAACCTGCCCCGGACGGCGGCGAGGCGGCGCTACGCTGGTTTAGCCTACAAACTCAGCGTCTGGAGCAACTGCGCAGCCTCGAGGAATCGCTGATAAGCGATCTGATTGCAGAGGTCGTGGAACTGCTGCGCGACGATGATGCGCAGGCGCAACACACAGCGCCGTTCGACGATCCTGCCAGCGATAACCTGCTGTTCCCCCTGGACCGGCAACTGCTACCGTTGGTACGCCAGCAGGCGCGAGAACTGGAACAGCTCACCGGGCAACTGGCGTCGTTAAAAGAGATGCTTGAAGAGCGCAAAGTGATCGATAAAGCGAAAAGCGTGTTGATGGCGCATCAGCAAATGAATGAAGAGCAGGCATGGCACTGTCTGCGCAAAATGGCGATGGATAAAAATCAGCGCATGGTGGAAGTGGCGCGCGCGCTGTTAACGGTCAGTGCACTCTGGCAGCGCGATCTTTCTGCCTGATTGCACTCTTCGCGAGCAGAGCGTGCCTGCTGAAAGTGCATTGAAGGCAGTCGCTCAGTCACGGCAGGCCGATTTCACGGTCATTTACGACCTGGCATCTGAATTGCATTATCACCTGTAAATCATCGGTAGCGGGCCAACGGCGGCCTCAAACCATCAGGATAACGGCGTCCCGCAGTGCGTAAGCACTGCCGGGCGCTTTTTTTTTACATGTGGGAGCAGCTATGGGCGATGCATTTTCACTCTCTCGACGGCGTTTATTGCAGGCCGGGGCGACATTGGGGGGCGCGATGTTGCTGCCGGGTTTGATGCATTCGGCGTGGGCGGCGGGCTCAGACAAGCCCGAGCAGGAGACGGTAAGAGTGGGATTTATCCCGCTAACCGATTGCGCACCGCTGGCAATTGCCTCGTTGAAAGGCTTTGACAAAAAGTACGGTATTACGCTGGTACCGAGCAAAGAAGCCAGCTGGGCGGCGGTGCGCGATAAGTTGGTCAACGGCGAACTGGACGCGGCGCATGTGCTTTATGGGCTGCTTTACGGGCTGGAACTGGGAATCGCCAGTAAGCCGCAGGCGATGGCAAACCTGATGACCCTCAACCGCAACGGGCAGGCCATTACGCTTTCTGCTGAGTTGCAGGAGAAAGGGGTGACCGATCTTCCTGCGCTGAAAAAGCTGATCGGTCAGAGCGCGCCGGGCGCTTATACCTTCGCCCACACCTTCCCGACCGGCACCCACGCCATGTGGCTCTATTACTGGCTGGCGAGCGGCGGTATTCATCCCTTTGACGATGTGCGCACCGTAGTGGTCCCGCCGCCGCAGATGGTGATGAACATGCGTATTGGCAACATGGTGGGCTTTTGTGTCGGCGAGCCGTGGAATGCGCGGGCGATTAATGACCGTATCGGCTTCACGGCGGCCACCACGCAGGATATCTGGCCGGAGCACCCGGAGAAAGTGCTCGGCACGCGTCGCGAGTGGGTGGAGCAAAACCCCAATACCAGTCGCGCGTTGGTCGCGGCGCTCATTGACGCCGCCCGCTGGATTGAAGCGTCAGCGGAAAACAAACGTGAAACCGCGCAGATCCTCTCGCGTCGCGGCTGGCTGAACACCAAGGAACAGTACCTCACAGGCCGCATGCTGGGTGAATACGATAACGGCATCGGTCGTCGCTGGCAGGACGCGCATCCGATGCGTTTTTACGCCGAGGGCGAAGTGACCTTCCCGTGGATCTCAGACGGGATGTGGTTCTTAACCCAATTTCGCCGCTGGGGACTCCTCAAAACGGAGCCCGATTATCGGGCCATCGCGCAACGCATTAATCGCACGGATATCTGGAAAGAGGCGGCACAGGCGGTCGGCGGCATTACGCCGCCTTCCAGCCTGTTACGCAGCAGCACACTGATGGACGGAACGGTGTGGAACGGAAGCGACCCGGAAGGGTATGCCCGCAGCTTTGCCATTCAACGTAGAGGAGCCTGAGATGAAACAGACGCAAAATGTCAAACCGGCTGCCGCACCGGCTGTTCCGGGTGAAGTGATTACGCTGCCGCCGGTACAGGTGCGCCGACGCGCACCTGCTGCGGGGCGCGTGCTGCGCAATATCGCCGAACGTACCATTCCTGCGGTGTTGGGGCTGGGGTTGTTGGTGCTGGCCTGGCAACTCGCCGCCATTAACAGCAAAGGTTTCCCGACGCCGCTCAGCACGCTGGATTCCGCGCTGACGCTGTTTGCTGACCCGTTCTATAACAATGGACCAAACGATGTGGGCGTGGGCTGGAATGTGCTGGCCTCTCTTCAGCGCGTGGCGGTGGGGTTTGGCCTCGCGGCGCTGGTGGGTATTCCTCTTGGCTTCCTGATTGGGCGCTTTGTCTTTTTTTCTCGCATGTTTTCGCCGCTGATTGCGCTGCTACGCCCGGTAAGTCCACTTGCCTGGCTGCCGATTGGCCTCCTTCTGTTCCAGAAAGCGGAGCCTGCGTCCAGCTGGACCATTTTTATCTGCTCGATCTGGCCGATGGTTATTAATACCGCGGAAGGCGTGCGTCGTATTCCGCAGGACTACCTCAACGTCGCGCGCGTGTTACAGCTCTCAGAATGGACGGTAATGCGCAAGATCCTGTTCCCGGCGGTGCTGCCAGCGGTACTAACCGGCGTGCGTCTCTCCATCGGTATTGCCTGGCTGGTGATCGTTGCCGCCGAAATGCTCACCGGTGGGCTGGGGATCGGTTTCTGGATCTGGAATGAGTGGAACAACCTCAACGTCGAAAACATTCTCATTGCCATCGTCATTATTGGCGTGGTTGGGCTGGTGCTGGAGCAGGGGTTGATGCTCATCGCCCGCCGTTTCAGCTGGCAGGATAAATAAGGAGCGCATGATGAAACCCTTAATTCAGGTTCAGGCCGTCAGCCAACGATTCCATACCGCCAGCGGTGAGTTTCTGGCGCTGCAAAACGTGTCATTCGATATCCACGAAGGTGAAACGGTAAGCCTTATCGGCCACTCCGGCTGCGGTAAATCGACGCTGCTTAATCTGATTGCCGGAATAACGCTCCCGACAGAAGGCGGCCTGATTTGCGACAACCGTGAAATTGCGGGCCCGGGCCCGGAGCGCGCCGTCGTTTTCCAGAACCACTCACTGCTGCCGTGGTTAACCTGCTTCGACAACGTGGCGCTGGCGGTGGATCACGTGTTTCACAAAAGCATGAGCAAAGCCGAACGCCGCGACTGGATCGTACACAACCTTGAGCGGGTGCAGATGGGCCATGCGCTGCATAAACGTCCGGGATGAAGCAGCGCGTCGGCATTGCCCGCGCGCTGGCGATGAAGCCGAAAGTGCTGTTGATGGATGAGCCGTTTGGCGCACTGGACGCGCTGACCCGCGCACATCTCCAGGACTCGGTAATGCAGATTCAGCAGGCGCTGAATACCACTATTGTGCTGATTACCCACGACGTCGATGAAGCGGTGCTGCTTTCTGACCGGGTGTTGATGATGACGAATGGCCCGGCGGCAACGGTCGGGGAGATTCTTGACGTCAATCTTCCGCGCCCACGCAACCGCGTACAGCTGGCCGATGACTCTCGTTACCACCATTTGTGCCAGCAAATTCTCCATTTCCTTTACGAAAAACAGCCCAAAGCGGCGTAAGGGGACGCGCGATGCGAAAACTGGTGATGATTGGCAACGGCATGGCGGCAACCCGGCTGGCTGAGCGGTTGGTGAAGGTCGCGCCCGGGGCGTTTGCCATCACCATAATCGGTGATGAACCCTGTCAGGCCTATAACCGCATCCAGCTTTCACCCGTGCTGAGCGGCGAAAAAGCCTTCAGCCAGACGCTGCTGCAATCGCCTGCCTGGTATACGGGGCACGATATTCACGTGCGGCAGGGCGAGACGGCGCTGCAGGTCTGCACGCAAACGCGGCGTGTTGTTACCACTCATGGTGAGTTGCCGTGGGATGAGCTGGTTTTTACCTGTGGTTCGCTGCCGTTTATGCCGCCGTTTCCGGGCATTGCTTTGCCGCATGTCCACACTTTTCGCACGCTGGCTGATGTGCAGGCCATGCTGGCGACACCCGGTGATACCGTGGTCATCGGCGGCGGTGTGCTGGGCGTGGAAGCGGCGGCGGCACTGGCGTTGAGAGGTGACAACGTCACGTTAGTGCATCGTGGTGACAAATTAATGGAACAGCAGCTCGACAGTCAGGCGAGTCAGTTACTGGTGCAAAACCTGCAAGCGCGAGGGATCCGCTGCGAACTCAACGCGAACGTACGCGCGATTCGTGAGCAGTTTGTTGAACTTAATGATGGCCGTTGTCTGCCCGCCGTGCGCATCGTTATTGCAGCCGGTGTGCGTCCTAATATTGCCCTGGCAGCACGAAGCGGGATCCATTGCCAGCGTGGGATTGTGGTCAATCGCCAACTGGCAACGGCGGTGCCTGGTGTGAGCGCTATCGGTGAATGTTGCGAAATCGACGGGCAAACCTGGGGATTAGTCGCACCTTGTTTGCGACAGGCCGAGGTGCTCAGTGCGCGTCTGGCGGGCACTGAGCAGGCGGATTTTCACTGGCAGGATAACGGTACTCGCCTGAAAGTGACCGGTATCGATCTCTTTAGCGCCGGCCCGATAGAGGCGGTTGAAAATGACGACGTCTGGTCTTCATTTGACCCACAAAGCGGCCATTATCGCCGCCTGCTGCTGCGCGATGGCAGGCTTCGCGGCGTATTACTGATGGGCGATTGCACCGCTGCCGCCACGTTTACCGATCTTATCCAATCTCCCCAACCCGCACAGCCGGGCTGGATCTTCGACCAATTCACAGCGCAGCCAACGGCTGAAGGAAGACAAATAATGATCAAACCAACGCTTGCGGTAGTAGGGCACGGCATGGTCGGCCACCATTTTCTACAACAATGTGTGCAGCAAAATCTTCATCAGCGCTATCAGATTGTGGTTTTCGGCGCTGAGCGTTATGCCGCCTATGACCGCGTACATCTCTCGGAATACTTCTCCGGGCGCGATGCGGCTTCATTGTCGCTGGTGGAAGACGATTTCTTCGCCGTTAACGGTATTGAATTACGTCTTTCGCAGGCGGTGACGGCCATCGACCCGCAAACACACCTGATTAGCGATGCGCAGGGGCATGAGCTGCACTGGGACAAACTGGTGCTGGCGACCGGCTCCTGGCCATTTGTTCCACCGATCCCCGGCAATGATTTGCCGGGCTGCTTTGTCTATCGCACGCTGGACGACCTGGACGCTATTGCTGCGCACGCAAAAACAGCGACGCGGGGCGTGGTGATTGGCGGCGGGTTGCTGGGGCTGGAGGCCGCCAATGCGCTGCGTCAGTTAGGGCTGGAAACGCACGTGGTCGAGTTCGCGCCTAATCTGATGGCGGTACAGCTCGATAACGGCGGCGCGGCGATGCTGCGCGAGAAAATCAGCGAACTCGGCGTGGGCGTCCACACCAGTAAGACGACGACCGCGATTGAACACACGGCGGAGGGCCTGACCCTGCGTTTTGCCGACGGCGAAACGCTGCTGACCGACATGGTGGTTTTTTCGGCGGGCATTCGCCCACAGGATACGCTGGCCCGCAGCGCGAACCTGTCCTTCGCGGCGGATGTGATCCTGATGGGCATTGTGGCCACCATTATCTACAGCTATCTCTTTCAAAAAACGAACCACAAT
>ERZ772937.2022-NODE-2022-length-13374-cov-2.754861_pt1 | contig 13374 bp, 11 predicted proteins | sample MGYA00512113_ERZ772937 | MGnify/ENA primary metagenome ERZ772937 (study PRJEB29015, sample SAMEA2737649) | human gut metagenome | biome: human gut; feature: human-associated habitat; material: faeces | place: China | collected 2012 ... | reverse complement strand
AGGGGGGTATCGAAAAAAGTTTCTTCGGAACTTTTTTCGTATATAGGGGGGACAGCGTCCCCCCTATACTCCGGCAGGCTTTAGTTGCCGGAGGGGCAATGCCAGATATGGTCGTTTGCATCGTCCTCGAGCAGCCACAGATGCTCCTCGTCGTCGATGCGGGTCTTGTCCCACGGGTCGCCCGGCAGATGACGGATGCCCCATGCGTAGCAGCAGGAGTAACCCGGTGCGGTTACCTGAGAGTGCATCTTGTCGGTGATGATCGCAAGACCGTTGTGATGGGTCTCGTAGATCTCGCCGTTGCCCCAGCCTGCGCCGAAGCCCATCGGCTTGTCGAAGCGGTAGAAGTAGCACTCCGGCTGCGGATGATGATGCGGCGGGTAAGAGGACCACTTGCCCGGCAGGTTGACAACTTCGCCCAGTACCATGTTGGAGTACGGTGCGTTGTCCAGGTCGAAGCAGGTGCGGACGTCGCGCTTGATGCAGCCCATCAGCTCGCCCTTGTTGCCGCGTGCCCAGGTGTCGGTGTCTTCCGGCTTGTACATCTTGCTCGGGAAGGTCTTTTCGTTCAGCGTCTTCTGAATGTAGATGTTGCACGGGCCGTGTGCGATGATCTCGAACTTAACGCCCTTGCATACGTGCAGGCAGGACGGATTGTAGTCGAACGGGTTCGGACGGTCAACGTCGTAGGACTCATTCTCCCACTTGATGGTGCACTTGCCGTCGAATACCAGCGCTGCAACTTCCTTTTCCGGCTCCTCGCAGCTCCAGGTGTCGCCATCCTCCATCACGAGGAGAGCAACGTCCATCATGGCATCCTTGCCGATGCCTTCGTCAAGACGGATATACTCGTTGTATCCGCGCTTGACCTGCTTATCCATGTACATAGTAAATCTCCCTCCAAAAAAATATTTTTTTGGTTCGGTGCGCGGAGCATTCCTGCCCTGCGCCCGGCAGACCGGTCTTGACCGAACCTGTCCATCTTTTATTATAGCACGAAAGTCCGCTGCGGCGCAACCACTTGCGTGCTGACGGAACCACTTCGTCATTTGTCACAAAAAGACAGAAGTCTCTTTTCGCAAATGATACAACAAAAATACGATTCTCTTTTTCCGCACTCTTGCGCGTAGTTCCTTTTACGATTATAATTATAGCAGATTACCGCAAAAACGCTTGCAATAAATTCAGAACGAATAACACGATTTTAAGGAGTTTTCCGCGAAAGGAAAATCGCCGCAGAACCGCAAGGAGGAACGCCATGGACGCCGCAAGACGCGAACGCAAGGAGCACGGAACACTCTCCTTCCCTTTTCAGGTCTATCCCGCGCTCGACGGGAGCGAGGCCGGTGACAGCGATTTCATCCCCTATCACTGGCATCCCGAGCTTGAGGTCATCGAGGTGGACAGCGGCCGCGTGTCGCTGACGATATCCGACCACGTTTACGAGGGCACGCGGGGCGACATCTTTTTCGCCGCCTCCGAGGAGCTGCACGAGATACGCGCCGCCGGGCGCGAGAACCAGTTCCGCTCGTTCGTTTTCGCGGCGGATTTTCTCCAGTTCGCCCGCGCCGACGAAACCGAGTTCGCCCTCCTTGAGCCGCTCGCGCAGGGAAAACTGCGCTTTTCGACCTGCATCCGCGCCGGCGAACCCGGTCAGGCCGAGGTGCGCACCCTCCTCGCGCAGATCGTCCGCGCGTGGCAGCAGCAGGCCCCCGGCTGTCAGCTCGCCGTTAAGGCCGCCCTGCTCGGCATCGTCGCGGTCTGCGCCCAGTACGGCCGCCTCGAAGGGCGGAGCATGCGCCCCGGCGCGGACTACAAGGCGCGTCAGCTGCGCGAGATCGTCGGCTATCTCGGCGAGCACTTCACCGAACGCCTCTCTCTCACCGAGGTCGCCGCGCACTTCGGCCTGTCGCCGCAGTATTTCAGCACCTTCTTCAAGGAGAACTTCGGCCGCACCTTCACCCAACACGTAAACTCCCTACGCATCGAGCAGGCGGCGCGTCTGCTGCGCGAGACCGACCTGCCGGTCATGGATGTCGGCTTCACCGTCGGCTTCGACAACTTCAGCTACTTCATCAAGCGCTTCCGCAGCGTGTACGGTGTGTCGCCCTCGCACTACCGAAAAGGATAAAAAGAGCACCCGGAACAGACCGTTTATTCGGCGTTCCGGGTGCTTTTTCTGTATCAGTCCGCGAGATAGTAACCCATGCCGCGCTCGGCGCAGATACGTGCTTCCGAGCCGATGGAACGGAACTTGCGGCGCAGCAGGGTCAGATAGACCTCGATGGAGTTGTAGGTCGAGGGCCGCATTTCGCCCCAGACCTTGGCCTTGATAAGCTCGCGCGAGATGACCTGACCGGGGCTCGACATGAACACATCGACCAGCTGCATCTCCTTGCCGGACAGGCGGATTTCGCCCTTGCTGCTCGAAATGGTGCAACGGCGGCGGTCAAAGGTCAGGTCGCCGACCGTCAGTATCTCGTTGCGCAGGATCGGTGTGCGGCGGGCCAGCGCATGAAGCACGGCGAGAAGCTCCTCGTCGGCAAACGGGTCGGAGAGCACGTAGTCCGCGCCCGCGTTCAGCAGGTTCGCGCGGTCGTGCGCAGACGGGTGCGGCAGGATGACGAGAAGCGGAACGCCCGCGTTCTCCTCGCGCAGCGCGGTAATCCGCTCGCAGGTGCGGGCGCCGCGGCTGTATGCGATATCGCTCGCCGTCAGGATGGCGGCATCGTAAATGTCCTCAGGAATTACGATCGAATCATCGGACTCCGACGGCTGCATCCGGTCAAGCGGAATACGCTCTTGCTTCAGCGCCTGCTCAATCAGTTCGCTGTCGGATTTGTCAATCAGCAGAATACGCATATTCTGTACGCTCCTTTCGGTGAATCATTATTTATAATGAAGCATCAGTGTGGCAATTTTGTGTGGAATCGGTGGAAAATCATCTTTCCGTTCTCAATCTCTGACTAAGTATACACATTTTTCCGCCCGATTGCAACGATTTGCGAGCAGAAAAACAAAAAATTCGAAAACTGTTTACAAATTCCCCAGTGATAAGCAAATCCGGATAAAAATTACCGTAAATCCGTCACAGAGCTGCCTGATAAAGGACGCCCGAAGCAAATGTGTCCCATATCATATATTCACACCCTCCCTCACCTACTTCGCGCGGCAGCGCGCATAAAATAGAATTTGCTTTGCAAATTCCAAAAAACCGGGGGCGTGTACCTCGGTTTTTTGACTCCGAGAGGGAGAAAGTTTCCGCATGGGAACTTATCTCCGTCCGTGTTCTGCGGCGCAGCGCGCCGTCAGAACACATCTGCCGGAAAAACGTCAGTTTTTCGGCAAGATAAAAGGGGACCGCCGAAGCGGTCCCCTTGGAAGGTCAGTCGATTTGAAGTTTAGTCCTGTACGGTGGTAACAACCGAAGCGTTGGACTGGTTTTCCAGATAAGACTGGTAGGTGGTCTTCTCGCTCTTGCCGAAGCCAAGGGGAGAGAAGATTACGTAAGCGAGGCACATGATGATGAGGGTTACGGTAGCCCAGATCTTGCCGTTGTGCCACGGAGTCAGGTCTACTGCACCTACGTCCTTCAGCTCGAAATCCTTCTCGCGCGGGCACTTCTTGACGATGACCCACATCAGGATCATGTCGAAGATGAACAGGATAGCGGTGAAGTACAGGTAGTGGATGTTGTTCAGGAACGGAATGACGTTACGCAGACCGAACTGGAGAATGAAGTACAGAACAACGTGCACCGGGATAACGATCTTTGCAGCGATGGCCGGAACCTTCTTCCAGAAGAAGCCGCACAGCAGGCAGACGAAGATCGGGGTGTTGAATGCCGCGAAAGCAGAGTTTACGAAGCTCGTGATGCCGCCCATGTAGAGCATGAACGGGGACATGATGGTAGAAATAACCGCTACGACAGTACCGAAGTTCTGGCCGATCTTAACCATGCGGGCATCGGATGCGGTCGGGTTGAACAGCGGACGGTGAATGTCGAGTGCGTAGATGGTGGATGCGGAGTTCAGAACCGAGTTAAAGGAGGACAGGATCGCGCCGAACATAACAGCTGCGAAGAAGCCCAGGATCGGCTTCGGCATAACCTGTGCAACGAGCATCGGGTATGCGGAGTCGCCGGAACCCCAGTCGGTGCCCGGGTAAGCGAGAGCGCAGATAACGCCCGGAACAACGATGATGAGCGGGGTCATAATCTTGAGGAAGCCTGCGAATACGGCGCCCTTCTGTGCTTCCTTCAGGTTCTTAGCACCGAAGGTACGCTGGATGATGGACTGGTTGGTTGCCCAGTAGTACATGTTGTTGACCAGCAGGCCGGTGAACAGAAGCGGCCACGGGAGCCACGGCTCCGGCGTGTTGACCTCGTTGATTGCGTTGAGGTAAGACGGGTCGGTGTGCAGGAACTTGTCAAAGCCGTCCATGAAGGAGCCGTCGCCGCCGAGCTGGCCGGACAGGAACATGAAGCCGAACACCGGAACGAGCAGGCCGCCGACGATCAGGCCGAGGCCGTTGATGGAGTCGGAGAGAGCGATTGCCTTCAGGCCGCCGAAGATTGCGTAGATGGAGCCTACGATAGCGGTTGCAACACAGACGATAGCGATTGCTGCGAAACGGGAAATGCCGAACATCTCGTCGATGCCGAAGATGTTGACGAATACCTGTGCGCCAGCGTACAGAATGTTCGGCAGCATGATAACGACATAGCTCAGCAGAACGATAAGAGATACCAGACGGCGGGTGCCCTCGTCGTAACGCTGCTCAAAGAACTGCGGTACGGTGGTCAGACCGGTCTTGAGGTACTTCGGCATGAGTACGAATGCCAGGATAACCAGAGCGATTGCGGAGGTTACCTCCCAGCCCATCGTGGACATACCGACGCGGACAGCCTGGCCGTTGTTGCCGACGAGCTGCTCTGCGGAAAGGTTGGTCATCAGCAGAGAACCGGCAATGACCGGGCCGGTCAGGCTGCGGCCGCCGAGATAGTAGCCGTCCTGGGTCTCGAGGTTGTCACCACGGGTCTTCCACCACGAGATGAGTGCGACGAGTGCCGTGAAACCAACAAAGGTAATCGCGGTAAACGCCATGGAGTTTACGAAGTTCATCCTTTTCTCCCCTTCAAGAGTAATAAATATTTTTTGCGAAAAACAGGTTTCCCTCCTGCCGGTTTTCCGCAGCTTACCAAACAGAACTTTATTTCCCTGCGTGTACGGGCACGCAACATCCGAAAAAAAGGATCGTCGATTTTTTATCGATGATCGCGTCGGGTTGAGAAACAATGCTCTCGTTTTCCGTCAATCATTTTAACACCATATCTATACGTTGGCAAAGTATTTTTTCGTTTTTCCTTATACTTTGGTGATTTGCACATAAACAATGTTAGGTTTTTGTACATTTCGACGTTGGTTGTTATGTTTTTCACAAAGATTGTTTTCACTTTTTAGCACTTTCACCTGAAAAAGGGCAGATTTTCATAACAGGAAAAACCAAAACCGGACGCTCCCCTCGCATGGGAAACGCCCGGTGTCGTGTACGCAAACGTGTGCGTAATTTTACGGAAGATACCACTCGTTTTTCCGTTTTTTTGCATCAAAAATCTGCGCGTACTGCGCGCCGCGGTAAGCGGTCAGCGCCTCGCATTCGGACAGCGTTTCGTCGTCGTGCCACGAGCCGTCGGCGAGGTAGTAGCCGTAGTTGTTGATGCGCGGCACGCTCTCGCGGGTCGCAAGCCGCATCTCGTCGAAGCCCGAGGTCGAACACCCGAGCACGTTCAGCGTGAGGGCAGACAGGTAATTTGCGCTGATTTCGACACCGTTCTGCGACGGAATGTCGTAGTTCGCCCAGATGAAGAACGGCGTCATGAGCTTGGTCTGCTTCTGCTCGCGCGAGCGCTCGGCGTCCGTGTTGCCGTAGAGGTCATCGTAAAACGCCGCCGGAACGTTCGGCTGATGGTCGCCGAAGAAAATGATGGCGGTATCCTCGGAAACCTTTGCGAAATAGTTGATAAGCTCCTGCACCGCATCGTCTGAGCAGCGCACGAGAGAAAGGTAGGTATCGACCTGCTGATACTTGCCCTCGTACTCCCCTGTCAGGTGAATTTTCTCCTCGAACGCCGGATAACCCTCGCGCTCGTAGCCGCCGTGGTTCTGCATCGTAACGTCAAACAGGAAGAACGGCTGTCCCTCCGGCTTGCTTTCGTACAGCTCGATGATCTTCTTGTAGCTCGCGCTGTCGCTGACTCGGCCGCGCACGCGCTCGGCGTCCGCCGGGAAGCTGTCCTCGTAGCACTGCTCGTCGAAGCCGAACGAGGAGTAGACCTGCGGCCGGTTCCACGAGGTCGAGAGGTACGGGTGCATCGCGACCGTCTGGTAGTTCTGCGCCTCCAGACCGCCGACAAGGCTCGGCATGGCGCTCTTGACGTACATCTGATACGGCGAGCAGCCGAACGGCAGGAACGCCATCGTGTCGCCGGTCAGGAACTCGAACTCGGTGTTCGCCGTGCCGCCGCCGAAGGTCGAAACGAGCAGATTTCCCGTCACGGTGTTCTTCGCGCCCTGCTGAAGGCTGTGCACGAACGGCATATAGTCCTCGTTGGTCTCGAAATCGCCCACCACGCCGAGGTCGGAGAACGACTCGTTCATGATAACGATGATGTTGGGCGTGTGCGTGCCCTGCTTGCCCTCGTAGGTCGAGGCGAGCGCGTCAAGCGCGTCCGCACCGTACCCCTCGGGTGCGCGGACGATGGACTTGCCGGCGCAGCGCAGAAAGTAGTAGAACTCGCTGTAAGAGCGGCTCGACGCCCAGAAATTGATGCCCGTGCCCGTGATGCCGAGGCCGTAGTGAACGGCATACGCCGCCAGTGCGACCACGACAAGCGAGCAGCCGCGCCGCACGTACCACCGCTCGAACAGCTTCCATCGGCGCTGCATCAGGCAGACGCACACGCAATACAGCACAGCCGCGCTCACGCCGCGCAGCACGGACAGCTCGACCGGTGCGGAGTAACCCTGCGCGACGTTCGCCGCCGTGCCGATGGAGAACACATCGCTCAGCATGACGTAGTGGTCGATAAGGCCGTGCAGCAGGCTGACCGCCATGCCGACGCAGACCGCGAGCCTGCCGCGGGCGGTGATGAGGTAGGCGGCGGCGTACAGGCCGATGTAGCACAGCCACCCCTGCCAGAACGACTGCTCGAGTCCCACGCTGCCGCCCTTGACCATGTACTCGACCGTGACCACGCTCACCGCCGATGCGCTGCCGAGCAGCAGCAGGTCATGCAGCAGCGCGAGCGGCACGGGCGCCTGCTTCCACGGACGCAGCACGAGCGGCAGAAACGCCGCCAGCGCAAGCAGGTTCGAGGTCTTGTCGAGGAAGGACAGCGAGCCTTTGTGCAGGATGGGCCAGAAAACCGCCGCGAAGCACAGCGTCAGCAGCACGTTCGCCGCAAGCAGCGCCCAGTTCCATTTTCCTTCGTCTTTTTTACTTTTCAGTTCATGTTTACCCACAGATTGCCCTCTTTCTCTCGGATAAAAGCAAAGCCGCCGTGTTTTCGGGCACAGCGGCTTTTTATATGCTTACGTGTCAGACGCTTATGCTTCCGGCTCTTCCTCGACGCGGGTGACCGCAATCGAGAGGTCGTCAAGCTGCTTGTCGTCTACGACATCCGGGCAGTTCATCATCAGGTCGGATGCGTTCTGAACCTTCGGGAAGGCGATGACGTCGCGGATGGAGTCCAGACCGGCCAGCAGCATGCACAGACGGTCGAGACCGTAAGCCAGACCGCCGTGCGGAGGTGCGCCGTAAGAGAACGCAGTGATGAGGTGGCCGAACTGCTCCTTGGCCTTCTCCTCGGTGAAGCCGAGCGCCTCGAACATCTTGGTCTGAAGCTCGGGATCGTGGATACGAATGGAGCCGCCGCCCAGCTCGCAGCCGTTCAGGATAATATCGTAAGCCTTAGCGCGGACCTTGGCCGGGTCGGTGTCGAGCAGCGGAATATCCTCGTCCATCGGCGCGGTGAACGGATGGTGCATCGCAACGAGGCGGTTCTCCTCCTCGCTGTACTCGAACTGCGGGAACTCGGTGACCCACAGCAGCTTGAAGTCGTCCTTCTTGGCAAGACCCAGACGCTTTGCCAGCTCGCAGCGCAGTGCGCCCAGAGCGACAGCGGCGGTCTGCCAGTCTGCGTCCGCAACAACGAACAGCAGGTCGTTCTCCTTCGCGCCTGCGCGCTCCTTGATGGCCGCAATCTCGTCCTCGGAGAGGAACTTCGCAAAGGAAGAGGTCATGCTGCCGTCAGCGGCGAGCTTCATCCACGCGAGGCCCTTTGCGCGGTAGGTCTTGACGAACTCGCCGAGCTTGTCGATCTCCTTGCGCGGGAACTTGTCCGCGTAGCCGTTTACGTTGATGAGACGAACCGTACCGCCGTTCTCCACGGTGTCCTTGAACACCTTGAACGAGCAGTTCTTCGCAATATCCGAAATATCGCGGATTTCAAAGCCGAAGCGAACGTCCGGCTTGTCCGAGCCGTACTTGTCCATTGCGTCCTGCCAGGTCATGCGCGGCAGCGGAAGCTGAATATCAACGTCCAGAACTTCCTTGAATACGCGCTGGAGGAAGCCCTCGTTTACCGCGATAACGTCGTCCTGCTCAACGAAGGACATCTCAAGGTCAATCTGGGTGAACTCCGGCTGACGGTCAGCACGCAGGTCCTCGTCGCGGAAGCAGCGGGTAATCTGGATGTAGCGGTCCATGCCGGAGAGCATGAGCAGCTGCTTGTACTGCTGCGGAGACTGCGGCAGCGCGTAGAACTTGCCCGGATGTACGCGGCTCGGCACGAGGTAGTCGCGCGCGCCCTCCGGCGTGGACTTGGTCAGCATCGGGGTTTCGATCTCGAGGAAGCCGTGCTCGTCGAAGTAGTTGCGGGCAACCTGCGTTACGCGGTGGCGCAGCATGAGATTGCGCTGCATGGACGGGCGGCGCAGGTCAAGGTAGCGGTACTTCAGACGAATCTGGTCGCCAACTTCCTTGTTATCGTCGATTTCGAACGGGGTGGTCTCCGCCTTGGACAGAATGCGGATGTCCTCTGCGATAATCTCGACCTCGCCGGTCGGCATCTTCTTGTTGACGGCCGCCGCGTCGCGAGCGACCAGCTTGCCCTTGACAGCCACAACGAACTCGGTGCGGCAGGTGAATGCGATGTCGAACAGGTCAGCGTTGACCGACTTGTCAAAGGTGCACTGTACGATGCCCGCGCGGTCGCGCAGCAGCAGGAACAGTACGCCGCCGTTGTCGCGCACGCGGTCAACCCAGCCGTTTACGGTAACGGTCTGGCCCGCGTGCTCCAGACGAAGCTCGCCGCACATATGCGTGCGCTTCATGCCTGCGATAGATGTGTTATTCATGTTTTATCAATCCTTATTTCTAAGATTTGTTGCCAAAAAGTTATTCGGAAGTCTTATCGTCCGCGAGTGCCGGGCGAACACAGTCGAAGTATCCCCGGAACACCACAAAGGCGCAGAGAAAGAGCAGGATAAAGGAAATTACCTGGAGCGCGTCAGACAGCCAGCCCCACGCGCCGAATACAAAGAAAATGAGCGACGCAATCACGCCGAGCATTCCCACGATCATCTGTGTACAACCCCAGATCAGTTTTTTCATAGAACGCACCTCCGTGCTGTCCGTGTGGTTACTCCAGTTCGTCCTTGTGGAGAACCGGAAAAATTTCCTTGGAATAAATCCAGACCGCGCAGAACAGTCCGCCGATGAAAGAAACATAGCCTAAAACAACCAGTCCCGCCAGAATCAGCAGCGTACTCAGACAGAATGCGCAAAGCAGCGCCGCGAGAAACTTGGTACAGCTCCAGACGAATTTTTCCATCAAACGCACCTCCGAATGCAAACGTGTGTGGTGGACGGTAACAATATGAAATATGTTTTCCGCGGGGGCGGTCGCTGCGTCAGATAGACTTATCGCAGATTACCTTGCCCTCGTTCTTCTTTGCCAGACCCGCGCGGATGAGGTTTACCGCCTCGTCAAGCGAAACCTTGACCTGCTCGCCGGACTCCATGTCCTTGACAGCGACCACGCCGGCATTGATTTCGTCCTCGCCGAGGAAGATAACGAACGGGATGCCCAGTTTGTCGGCATAGCCGATCTTGTGCTTGAACTTCTTCTGCTCGCCGTAGAGCTGGGTGCGGATACCGGAAGTGCGCAGTGCGGTTGCGGTCTTGATGGCTGCGCCCATGTCGTCGGTCATCGGCAGAATGAGAACGTCCGCCGGGGCCTTGTTCATCTGGTCGTTCAGGTAGCCCTGCTCGCCGAGAACGTAGAACAGACGGGTCAGACCGATGGAAATGCCGACGCCCGGCAGCTGCTTGTCGGTGTAATACTCGGCAAGGTTGTCGTAGCGGCCGCCCGAGCAGATGGAGCCGATTTCCGGATGGTCGAGCATCGCGGTTTCGTACACGGTGCCGGTGTAGTAGTCCAGACCGCGTGCGATGGTCAGGTCGATTTCGAAGTGGTCCGCCGGAACGCCGAAAGCGGTCATGTAGTTCGCAACCGTCTTGAGCTCCTCCGCGCCGAGGTCGAACACCTCGTTTTTGCCCTTGTAGCTGTCGAGCGCCGCGAGGATGCCCTCGGTGCCGCCCGGGGTTTCGATGAACGCGAGCAGCTCGTCCGCGGTTGCCGCTTCCACGCCGAAATCCTCGACCAGAATGGTCTTTACCTTCTCCGCGCCGATTTTTTCGAGCTTGTCGATGGTGCGCATGACGTCGCCCGCCTTCTCGGTCAGACCGAGAATCGCGAAAAAGCCGTTGAGCACCTTGCGGTTGTTGATGCGGATTTTGAAGCGCTGAAGGCCCAGCGAGGTGAAGGTCTTATAGATGATGCTCGGCACCTCGGCCTCGTTGATGATGTCGAGCTTGCCGTCGCCGATAACGTCGATGTCGGCCTGATAGAACTCGCGGAAACGGCCGCGCTGTGCACGCTCGCCGCGGTAAACCTTGCCGATCTGGAAGCGGCGGAACGGGAACGTCAGCTCGCCGTAGTGCTGCGCGACATACTTCGCGAGCGGAACGGTGAGGTCGAAGCGCAGCGAAAGGTCGCTGTCGCCCTTGGTGAAGCGGTAGATCTGCTTCTCGGTCTCGCCGCCGCCCTTGGCGAGCAGCACCTCGGAGGACTCGATGAGCGGGGTGTCGAGCGGATAGAAGCCGTAGAGCGCGTAGGTCTCACGCAGCACCTGCATGATGCGCTCCATCTGCACCTGCGGTGCCGGGAGCAGCTCCATAAAGCCGGAAAGGGTTCTGGGTTTCACTTTTTCCATGTTTCAATTCTCCTCAAGACAGACGGAATGCACCGAACGGGGATTTTTCCCATCCGGTGCAGCGTTCTGTTGTTGTTACTTTCTGTTCTTCGGGTTGACAATATTTCGCCAATCCAGATCGCCGCGGTCAAGACCGAGGATGAGCATTTCAGCCGTTGCCGAGTTGGTCGCGATCGGAATGTTGTGCATATCGCACAGACGCGCGATGGCGTGAACGTCCGGCTCATACTGCGAGTTGGACATCGGATCGCGGAAAAACAGCACAAGGTCGATCTCGTTGTAGGCGACGCGCGCGGAAATCTGCTCCTCGCCGCCCTGCATGCCGGCCAGACACTTGTCGATCTTGAGGCCGGTCGCCTCCTCGACGAACTTGCCGGTCGTGCCGGTCGCGCAGATATTATGCTTTGCCAGAATACCGCAGTATGCCATACAGAACTGAACCATCAGCTCCTTTTTGCGGTCATGTGCGATGAGTGCTATATTCATTTCCAAACGTCTCCTTCCTTATCCCGATAGTTGGCTTGTGTCAACGTCAGATTTTGTCTCTCTGTGACGATTATATCTTCATCAGCGGCACCCGCTCGCCGTCCAGACGGTGCGCGATGTTCTGATACGCCTTCGCCGCGCCGTGTTTCTTTGCGGCGATGATGCTCGTTCCGCTGTTGCCGCAGGCGATCAGATCCTCGTCCTCCGGCACGATGCCGAGCAGCGGCAGACCTGCCTCGTCCATGGCGTCGTCGATGTTGCCCGAGCGGCCGCGGCTGATGAGTCTCGGACGCACGCGGTTGAGCACCATGCGGATGCGCTGGATGCAGTATTCCTGCTCGATGGTGCGGGCGCAGCGCTCCGCGCCGCGCACACAGGCACGGTCGGTCGCGGTGACGATGATGGCCTGCGTGGCGATATGCGCCAGAAAGGACATCTCCGCCGGAAGTCCCGCCGGGCCGTCGATGATGAGATAATCAAATCCGGCCTCCTCCGCCTGCTTCGCGACCCGCTCCATGCCGCGCTCGCTCAGCGCGGGCACCTTCGCCGGTGCGGTCAGCAGATAGAGCGTATCGTATACCGGGTGACGCGCCATCGCGGTTTCGAGCGTGACCGTCCCCCCTGCCACGTCGGCGAACGAGTAGACCACCCGGTCCGACATGCCCAGTACGATATCCAGATTTCGAAGGCCGCAGTCGCCGTCAATGACGAGCACCCGATGCCCGTTCGCGGCGAGCGCCGCGCCGACGCCGGCGGTAAGAGATGTCTTTCCTGTTCCGCCCTTACCGGACGCCACCAGAATTACCTTTAACATACAGCCTCCGAAAGTGAGCCTGCCCGAATATTTTTCCGCGCAGACCGTGTAAGTTCTATTTGGTTACATTATAAACTAACGCCATGAATTTGACAAGCGGTCAGGCAAACTTTTTCTGCTGCGTGCGCGGACACTCGGAAAAAACTTATCGTAAAAGCGTGTTTTCCGCCGGTACCGCGTCAACATTTTCCACCTTGTCCGCGGTGAAGAACTCGTCGAGCATATCGCGGACGACCGGCGCGACGTATGCGCCGTGCCCCGCGCCCTCGCCGACGACGCAGATAACGATTTCCGGGTTCTCGAATGGCGCGAACGCGATAAACAGACCGTTATCGAACGCTTCGCCGTTTTCGTAGGTTTCCGCCGTGCCGGTCTTGCCGCCGACCTTGATGGGATAGTCCGCGAACACGCTGCCGGCCGTGCCGCCCTCGTCCGTAACCTCGCTCATGCCCTGCATGACAAGGCGGCGGGTTTCGTCCGAAAGCTCGATTTTTTCCTTGGCGCTCGGCGTTTCGCTCTTGACGACGCTTGAAAAGTCGTAGCTCTTGATGCTCCGCACGAGCGTCGGCTGGTAGAGCGTGCCGCCGTTGACGACGGCGGAGATATAGTCTGCAAGTTGGAGCGGCGTAAAGCCGTTGTCCGACTGGCCGATGGCCGCCGTCACGTCGTCGCCGCCCTGCCAGTCGCGGGTCGAGGGGTCGGCTTTCTTCATTTCGGCGCGGTAGGTCGGGCCTG
>ERZ772937.1998-NODE-1998-length-13517-cov-3.311915_pt1 | contig 13517 bp, 12 predicted proteins | sample MGYA00512113_ERZ772937 | MGnify/ENA primary metagenome ERZ772937 (study PRJEB29015, sample SAMEA2737649) | human gut metagenome | biome: human gut; feature: human-associated habitat; material: faeces | place: China | collected 2012 ... | reverse complement strand
TCCGCGGCTACCTTGTCGCCAGGGAACAATTTAGAACCCATACCCACACAGAACATCAGATCATGCAGGTAAAGGAACAGGAGCATTATTTCTTTGCTGTTTCAGCTGTAGTGCATGGAAAATATACCGAAGATGACTTAGAAACCGTATATAGCCATGTGGTTCCATCGAATCAGTGGAAGTATGTCAGCATCGAATGTATGGATGCAGATTCTCAGCTAAAACCAGAGGAACAGGAAATAGTGTCCTATTTACAGGCGATCCTTAAAGAATTTTGCGGACATGGAGTACCGATCATGGAAACAGAAGAAGAAATAAGCGGAGCTGCACTGCTTTTAATACCGGAAATGTATCAGAAAAATAACCAGACAGAGGCAGAATTTTTAGATGCACTCCAAAGGCGGATGAGCCATCATTTTTCACAGACGTTTCAGGTATATGCAGGCAGTCAGGAAAATTCGCTTGAGGATATCAGAAAGTCTTTCCGGTCAGTGCGGGTAAGCCGTTGTCTTTATGGGTTGAGTGAAGATAAGAATAAGGTATTTTATGAAGATGCAGCAGGAAGAAAGACATCATTTGAAATATCGGAAAGTGATATTGATACACTTTTATCGGCTGTAAGAGAAAACGACAGGGAAAAGATCGAGGCAGCAGCCCAGAAGGTATTTGCCGGGATCAGAAACAGTGAGATGAATCTTGAAATGATCAGTGCAAGTATCTATCATATTTTATACCGTCTGATGGAAATGGTAAAAGAATTTGATGATGAAACGAACCAGCAGGAGATTTTTGAATATATCGGCAATGAATCTTTCCATCATCTTGTAATGATGGGCAGACCGGAAGAAATTACCGATTTTTTTGCAGATTATGCAGGTTATTTTGCACAGGTACGCAGTCAGGAAAACCGGAATATCTTAGATAAAATCGATGCTTATGTCAAAGAACATTATATGGAAAAGATCAGCCTGCGTTCTTTAGGAGAAATGTTTTATATCAACAATGTTTACTTAGGACAGCTATATAAAAAGCGGTATCATATCGTATTCCGGGATTATCTGAACCAGCTTCGTTTAGAGAAGGCAAAAGAATTATTAGAAGATACAGATACGAGGATCTATCGTATTGCAGAAGAAACCGGATTTGGCAAAGCAGATTATTTTATCAATAAATTTGTACAAGTATATGGGATCACACCGAATCAGTATCGTATGAAGTTTAAAAAGTCTGGCAGGGGGAATTAGCATATGAACAGGAGAAGGGAAATTGGTATTGCATTGTGGATCATAGTCATTATCACGACGGGATGTATCTGGCATATGGTCAGTTCGCAGCAGAAGGAAGTCAAAGTTTTTACGGCAGCGCTGGCTTTTCCGGGAAGTGAAATGGAAGCGGATAATTATATTGAAGATAAGATTGCCGAACTTACAGGAGCAAGAGCAGAAGTAACATGGTTAGATGGGCAGAATCCATCTGATCTTGTAAAAAGTATGATCGTATCGGGGGAATATCCTGATTTTATTCAGGGAAGTGATGCTACAAAGGAGTTGTTGGATGCAGGGGCATTTATTCCGCTTGAGGATTATTTAGATGACTATCCGAATCTTAAAAATTATATGACAGATGAACAGTGGGAATCCTACCGTAAAGAAGACGGACATATCTATTTTATTCCATCTTATGGGGTGATCCGTGGGCATGATACGAAAGTAATGAAATCGGGAGAGGCATTCTGGATACAGAAACGAGTGCTGGAATGGGCAGGTTACCCTAAATTGCAGACACTTGATGACTATTTTGATCTTATCTGTGATTATCGGAAAGAACATCCTAAGACGGACGGAGAAGATACGATCGGATTTGAGATCTTATGTGATGACTGGCGGTATTTCTGTCTGGAAAATCCACCGATGTTTTTAGCCGGATACCCAAATGACGGCTGTGCGGTCATTGATCGAAAAACGCAGACAGCGAAAGTCTATGATACGATACCGGAAGCAAAGCAGTACTATAAGAAACTAAGCAGCATATACGAACAAGGTGTGATCGATCCGGAAACCTTTATGCTCTCTTATGATCAGTATATAGAAAAAATCAAGCAGGGAAATGTACTTGGCATGGTAGATCAATATTGGGAGATCCAGAGTGCACAAAACAGCCTGTATGCAAATGGAAAAGAGGAATATACTTATGTGCCATTCCCAATTACCGCATCAGAAGATATCAAGCCTGATTATAACTGTATAGAATACAACTTGCAGACAGGGGAGGGAATCGGAATCTCTACTTCCTGTCAGGACGTAGAGGGTGCCTTACAGTTCTTAAACGATCTGCTTTCGGACGAAGTGATGAAACTCCGCTACTGGGGAGAAGAAGGCAGAGATTACGAAGTGGGTGAAAATGGTGTATTTTACCGCACCAAAGAGCAGCGGGATAACTGGGACAATGATGATTATCTCAAGCAGAACAGTTGTACATATGAATACTTTCCAACGTACGAGGGAATGCTTCCGGATGGAATCAATACCGTACTTCCGAGAGAACAGCCGGGTGAATATTATGCGTCCTTATCAGCATATGATAAGAAGGTCTTAGATGCTTATGGTTATCAGATATGGTCAGACTTTTTAGGAGAAGAAAGAGAAGGTGATCCATGGTATCCGATCTATCCTAGTGCAGAAGACTGGGGAATGGATACGGAATATGGAAAAGCCAAAGAAGATATGAAACTTCTCAAAAAAGAATGGCTGCCGAAACTTATCATGACATCGCCGGACGAATTTGATGCAGCATGGGATCATTATGTGGATATGTATAACAGTACGATCAATGTTAAAGCGTATGAGAAACAGCTGGATATTGAAATCCAAAACCGTATGAAAAACCGTATAAAATGATAAATTTTATGAGTTGACAAATCAATTTTTTATGCATATAATGACCTTATTCTTGTGGTCATTATGATCATAATAATATAAAGAACACAGGCTGTGATAAGAAGAAGTAGCAGTACACAGAGGCAGTTTTGCGTAAGCAGGCTGTAAATAAAGGTGGTAACACGGAACATTGGCTTTCGTCCTTTTTAGGACGAAAGCTTTTTTTGTATAGGCCTAGAGGCCTCATTTGCGAAATGTAGTTTCTCTTGGAGGAGAAATGGAATGTAGCAAATAAATAAACCACCTGCTATGCGGGTGGTGGAAAGAGCTTAAGTGATGTGCAATGATAAGCTCCTTTGTTATAATAATGATGGTCTGCCAACCACATTAAAAACAAAGGAGGTTGTCCGTATGAACAACAATAACAGTTTATCACATACTACATGGAATTGTAAGTATCATATAGTTTTTGCACCAAAGTATAGAAGAAAGGTAGCGTATGGAAAGTTAAGAGAAGATATTCGCGATATTATTATAATGCTTTGTAAAAGAAAAGGTGTAAATATTATAGAAGGAGAAGTATGTCCGGATCATATTCATTTGCTTGTTGAAATTCCACCTAAAATGAGTGTTTCATATTTTATGGGATATCTAAAGGGAAAAAGTACATTGATGATATTTGAGAGACATGCAAATTTAAAATATAAATATGGAAATAGACATTTCTGGTGTAGAGGATATTATGTTGATACAGCAGGAAAAAATGCAAAGAAAATAGAAGAATATATTCGAAATCAATTACAAGAAGATTTGGAATATGACCAGATGACAATCAAAGAGTATGTTGACCCGTTCACGGGTGAGCCGGTAAAGAAAAACAATTAATAATAAGCCCAGGGGGCTTAAGTAAGTAACTGATGTTGCGGTGGGCAGACCTTTCGGCGAGTCTTTAGACTCAGACGCCGGCAAAGAGGCCTTATAGGCCGCAAAGCAAACCACCGGCTAAGCCGGTGGTTGTGATTTTGATTGAATTGTGAAAGTGTATCATAGTCTTATGCTGTAGAAAAAGCACCTAAAAAATGTTATAATAAAAAGCAAAATATCAATAAGGAGAATATACATGGCACATAGTTCAAATGATAGAGAAAATAAGAAAACATTAGAAATAAAGCAAAACTTTTTGGCAAGTGCAATATCAGATATTTCAACATACATACAATTGACTGATACAAAAGCCTCTATAATTATGGGAGCTGTTGTTGCAATTCTTGTTGGAATTGCAGCTTGTTATGAACCGATAGGTAGTGTTGTGAGAAAAATTATACCGTGTAGTTGGAAAGGTGTTTTGTTAATTATTTTAATTGTTCTTGGATTTATAAGTATGATATTAGTATTTGCATTTGGAATAATGACAGTTAGAGGACATTCATGCATTATTGATTATAAATCAAAATGGTTTCTTCCAAAGCCAACTAAAGAATATTCTTTTGATGAATTCACTCGAGATATACTAAGAATGAATGATAATGATATTATTATTAACATGTCTGCAGAATTATATAAGTTAAATGATATAAATCGTCGAAAATTGCGGACAATGAAATGGACATTATATGCGTTTTCAGGTTTTCTTATAGTAATAGCTTGTGTTGTTATTTTATTTTTAGTGACTGTATTGTGAGGTGATTAGATGGCAGTAGATGTAGATGAGATTTATAAAAGTACTTGGGAACATTATCAAAAAGCTAAGAGTAATGTGATAAAAAAGGATTTTGTCCTTGAACATCGTGCAGACGCAATTTCAGATATTATTCCTGGGTTTGAGGCAGATAAACTAGAGTTTGGTTCATATGATAAAGAAAATTTTGCAGTATTGTTTGTAGATATGCGAGATTCTACATTAAGGGCACAAAATGTTGGGGCTGAAAAGACTTTTTTGACAATGCATGTATATTTAACTGCATTATTAGAAGTTATTAAATTTTATCATGGTAAAGTTATAGATATAATGGGAGACGGAATAATGGCTTTTTGGGGTGGTCGTGCGGCTCGTGAAGAGGAGAATATGGTAAAAGCGATTGCAGTAAAAAAAGCAGGACTTTGTGGCCGAGATATGTTAGCAGTTCGTGAAAAAGTCATAAATGAAATAATTGATAAAGAAGATCTTGGAGCTCCGATTAATATTGGAATAGGTGTAACATTTGATAGTGTGATTGTAACCAAAATAGGAATTCCAAATTCTTATGATGTAAAAGCATTTGGAGATTGCATAAATGTTGCATCAAAATACTCATCAAAAGTAACAAATAAAGTTAAAGTTTCAAAAAAGGTAAAAAATTTGTGGCCTAAAAGTGAAGGAGGGACAATCCATTTTTCTCCGGTTCATGGAGAGGACGCATATTATTTGACATCAAAGTGAGGTAAATGTTTTGGATGAGAAGATATCTAAAGTGGAAATAGAATTGTTATCTGTTGCGATTGATAGAATTGTTATGCAGGAAGTTTTAGAAGATGAACTGCTGGGCACATTACCTAAGGTTGACGAATTAAATGATTCTAATAAGATATATCGTGGTAAGGTATCAGTTCTTTTTGTGGATATGCGTGAATCGACAAAATTGCCAGAGAAGTATAGTGCAGAACAACTTGTGAAAGTATATAGGAGTTATATTCGAGTTGTAGTACAGGCTATTAGGTATTCTGGTGGAGTTGTCAGGGATTTTATGGGCGATGGAGTCCTGGCTCTTTTTATAGATGATACAGATGGTACATCTGAAGATAAGGCAGTGCATGCTGCCAGATATATTACTACCGTAATTGATAAGTTTTTAAATCCGGTATTAGATCAAAAAATGAAGCATCGAATATCATGTGGAATAGGAATACATACAGGAGAGATTTCTCTTTCTAAAGTAGGGATGCGTGGTAAAGAACAAAATGAGAATTCTGAAAATGAATTTGGAATAGCATGGATAGGAAATAGTACTAATTTAGCATGTAAACAAAGTAGTGCAGTAGAATGTGGAACAACCTTTATTAGTACATCGACATACGCAGCACTTTCGGATGTAAATAAGAGTGAAAAATGGAAACAGGTTGAAATTTCAAAAGGAACAAATATTTTGAAAGGATATATTGCGGAGCAATATTATTTATTACTTGATGAAGAATGCGAGCCGTGTATAGCAAAGAGTTGTCTCAATACAAAAAATACGACGGATATTTTTGACGAGAAAATTGAGGAAATTACGCAAAGAGCAGAGGCTCTTGGTTTAAAACAACAAAAATTGGATGAAAAGGAACAGCAGTTGACAAGGAAAGAAAAATCGTTGAATGAACGAGAAAAGACTCTTAAGGAGAAAAAATATTCATTTTATTGCGAAGTTTTACAAAGCGGACACTGCAAAGAGGAGTATGTTAAAATAATGGGGCAGGAATTTTGGGAGGAGAATTTAGACTGTGCTATTTCTGCTGGTGAAGATATTGGAAAAAGTGAACACAAAGTGAAACAAGAAGTTAGCTATGCTATGGTTAGTATATACGAAGATTTGCAATTATATGATAAAGCTTATGACTTCCTAGTCGAACAGGCAATTGGGTATTCATGGATACAGCTTCATACAGTCCAAAACATAGTAAAAAAAGTTGGTTATTGTAGTAGACTAAAATCTGCGGTATGTGAAAGATTAGAAAAAAATGATTTGTCTACAGATGATTGTAAGGATTTTGAAGAAACCAAAAATTGGATAATGTTTGATTTTGAATTATAAAAAAATTCATGTGGCAAAACATATTTATATATAGTATGCAATCTTGTTGGGATCTAATATTAACAAGGATTTATGGTAGATGGCTCGATTAAGAGATTGATAGTAGTAACCCTACCCACTTTTTACTCCGTTTCTACTACTTTTGCTGTACACATCTTGCAATATTTTACTAGGATTTGCATTTTTTGTACAGAAATGACCGATACATAAAGAAGAATTTACACCGCGCAAATCGCTGCAAATGGCAGCAGGATAGCGCATTTTGAAAGGAGATAGAGATTTGATAAAAGTATTATTCATCTGCCATGGCACTCCAGTTTTATGATAATGCATACCTTAGCAGACTGGGGCAATACAGGGCAGAATATGGCGGAAAGCCTTGGAATTACTACGGTTTCGACTACTAAGGCACATGGGCGGAATCGGGATAAAGGCAAAGGTGTGGGGAGAAATTCTTAGTAGTAAGGGACTACTAAGCGATGGCACACATACAAAACTTTGAACATAAAAAGCCATAATTGTTGGTAGGGAGACTACCGGGATTGTGGCGTTTTCGTCCAACATTTTGTTTCTTGTCATATTGAACATTGTATTCATCATCTCCTGTTATTCTTTTACATATATCTTTTAAAATATCATCCGATAATGAATCATGCATGTATTTTCCTGTTCTTGAAGACTGGTTCATTATATCGTTTATGAAAAACTTAGGTTTATTCATGTGTCTGCTCCTTTCGTTGTACCTACGCAGAGGCATATCTTTTATTTATATAATAAATGTAATGTGGTGTAATGAGCTGGGCAGGAAGTTTCTCAACCGTTGTAATTGAATCAATATATTCGATATCATCTTCTGTAAGATTATCCTTATATGAAACCGAGCCTGAAGAAGATAATAATAGAATATTAGAATCAAACATCTTGTGATGATTTTGGCACATCCATAAACCATTTTCGCCATCTGTAGCATAAGCTAATTTTTCATCAATAGATAATGCATTTGTTCTTTTTATATCTGACACAGGCCATATATGAGCACCTTGTATTATTTCGGATATACCGCAATTACACAGGACACAATGACGTTCTCCAAGACGGTCTAACAAACGAGCGTTAAATCTTGGAGAGCGCAAACTGTCATTTTCTTCTAATTCACGACGTTCAATTTCGTCATCAATATTTATTATTTCTATATTTCCCATTGAACGAATCACATCAAGACTTGCAGTAGGTAATTCTTTTAAATCTTTTTCATTATATTCATAAAGAACAATATGATCTTGAGGTTGGGCTAATTTGCTAATGGCATAACAAATTAGACTTGTATCATATTTGTTTGCACCGTAAGTTTTACCATATATTTCATATTCATGAGGAGCATTTTTTTCAATGTAAGTAGCATTATTTCCAGAATTACGTTCTCCGTTTTCTTTCCGTGCTCTTATTATATCATCAATAGAGTTAAAAGCAGTTATCTGTCCTGCGATTGTCGGCGGAACATTTAAAAAATCAAAACCCGCTGTCTTCATCAATCGATACATAAATAGGTAATAAGGAGTAGCATTATTACCGCTACATGGAAGAAAATAAAAATATAACTGTTTATTTGGGTAAGAATTGGAATAAAATCTATTAAAGGCTGTTGGAACACTTTGAATTCCAGAGTTTCTTCCTTCACATTTTTCGTCCGAAAAACTGATATATGTTGCAGTGTTATGATACTGCAATATACCTAGACGCCCTTGGTTGTACTTGGCGTCAAGAAATTCATCGTGATAATCATTTTCAACAAATTCAACCTCATAATCTCTACGTCCTGTAACTTCGATACAAATTTGTCCCATAACAGGATCTGTTACAAGATAATCGAAGTATACTCCTGTTTTGGCAGATTTTTGCATGTTTCTTTTGATTATAAATTTGGGAATTTCTCTATATATCATAATTTAATACCAAAATTTCCTTTCTGGGTTGACCGGATATGCCAATAATATCACCTAATGGAATATAGGTATAATTATTACGGTTTATCCAATCTTCCAATGCTGTGTTTTTTTCACCTTTGTGTTCTAAAACATAGGAAAGCATGCATGGGATGTTTTGTGTAGTAAGATTATCAATAAATTGAAATAATTCTAACTCTAATTTATCATCCCAACCTTTAAATCCACGTTTTCCATCATTATAACTTCCGGTAGTTAATTTGTATGGAGGATCTAAGTAAACGAAACAATTGTTTGTAAGGTCAATAACTTTAGGTAATTTTATATAATCTAAACTTAAGAATGTTACATCACATTCTTTTATCATTCGACTGAAACTTATAAGTTTTGATAATATGCAGTCATTAAACCAACGTACTCCTACAGGATTGTTGTATTCAAAGTTGCTATTAAACCTAATCTGTTGCTGAAAACTGTAAAGAATTATTGTAAATAGCATTCGAATATCTTTTTTGTTATCTGGAAGGTTATTGTAATACGCTCTTGCTGCAATATATGTTTCTTTGTTACCCTTTTCCAAATCGTGTTTCTCAATAAATTTCTTTACATACATTATGTAATCATATGTGTCATAGTCTCTAAAGGAACTAATCAATTCTTTTACAATAAAATTTATGTCGTTGTAAATTAGATGGTTATAATTTGAATTGATTCCTACATTAAAGCCTCCACCGAAAACATCAATAAAAGTGTTTGCAGGAATAAGGTTTTGCTTTATAGGAGGTATTATTTTTGCTTTACTTCCAATATAGTTTAAAGGCGATTCATATATTATTTCGTTATTAGGTTTTTTTTCAATATAAAATAAGTATTCAAAATGTTCTTTTTTGTTTTTGGATTTCCAATTTTCGTATTTTTTATAAGGAATGGTAATGCACTCAAAGCTGCCGTCAACGGCATAGCGTTTCATAATGGCTTCAATAAAATCTTTGCTCATATCTCCATCGTTGTTGTAGCTTAAAAAGATATGGCGTGCAGTTGTTTTAGCTAGTACTCTATCAAATAGAATGTGCACCTTATATATTTTAGACCAGTCAGAACGCATTTCACGAGTACTCCTAGAGCCGGTTACTTTGCTCACTGATTCTGGCATGTCGTTTAAAACCAATGTTTCCAATAAATGGTATTGTGTCCCATATTGATTTTGTGTATATGGTGGGTCGAGATAAAGAATATCACATGGAACATCCTCAATTATATTTTCAATTTTTTTTGTAGACATTTCTATTTGCTTGTTTGTGACTATTCCATCTGAGACATCGAGGAAAGTGATATTTTTTAATGCACGATCGTCCCATTTCTTGAGAAAAGCTCCATATACACCTGCAGTATTTGAAACAAAAGAAATTGATTCAACAAGGCAAGCTAGTAAATATGAATATTCTTCTTTCGTTAGTTTCCCTTGAACGTTCCATTCTTCAATGGTTTGTCGGAAATAATCAATGCGTCCAGCGTTATATTTTGATAAATACATTCGTTGGGAGCCACCGGGAGAGTATGTTTTATAGAAGTAACCCTCTAGGGTTTCATCCGTCTTATTGAAATATTCAATTGGATTGAAACCAAGTTTGCTAAAAGTACATGAACTACCCATGATTCTTCCATATGAATAAGTAGTAGCGCAATGTAAATTATCGTTAATCCGCACATTGCATATATTTTTAAATGCGTTTGCAATTGAACCTGTTCCACAGAAAGCATCAAAGAAAATCATAGTTGGTTGAATATTAACTTTCTGAAGAATTATTTCCTGTATTATTTCTGTAAGGGAGTCTTTGTTTCCTAAATATCTCAAAGTCAAAAATTCCTTTCTATTTGGGGATAAAAATATGGTAAAGAATTCACAGGGGGAGTATTAATCGCTGTGTCTTTTCATATGAAAGACCGATGTCCCCTCACACACGTTTTTTCGCGAAATTGTATAGGGGGGATTCCAGTGTCTTTTAACATATTTTATATAATATCATAGCACATAATTGCATGTATCTGGCTGACATTAGATACAATAATCTATTTGCCTTTCCGCCAAATCATATAAATTAATGTGCTTTTTTCTTGATTTTTTGAGCCTTTTCAATAGCTTTTCGCTCACGATAGGCTTTTTGCTTTCTGGCATTCCGAGCCTTTTGGCATTCTTCAGCATCACAAAACTCCTGTCGGTTGCTCTTTCGTATTATGAATTTACCACAGTTCCGACAACGAATCATAATGCCTTCTGGACGATTATCCGATTTGCCTTTATCTTCTAGTGCAGGGTCTTCGGAAAGCATTCTTGCAAGTGTCAGCCATGCAATATCAAATACAGAATTAATATCGGTAGAAAATTCTAATCGGTTAGTGCGGGGATCTACCTTTAATTTCATGGTAAATTCCGGAATGATGTCAATAAGAGCATTCCGCAATTCATCGTAATCGTCATATGGTGTAGTAGCAAATTCTCCTGTTGGAGGTTTTTCTGCCGGATGATTTTTAATGTACTCATTATCAATTCGCATTTCTTCTATGAGATTTCCTTTTTCCTCCCCATAATCTAAGTCATCAGGGATTGCAACGATAGGATGCTTATATTTATCAAAGAAAGAGTAGCCCTCAAAGTATTTTCCTTCTTTGAATAAATCATATGCAGCTTCGTCATCGGCAATACAGACACCTTCGAGAGCAACATAAAACATGACTGCATTATATAATTTCCCGAGGTCATCTAAGAAGTTGTTAATCTCGAATGTTCCGTCTTTTTCTACCATTTCTGCATCGAAGCTATTTATATCAAACGATTCATTCAATTCAGAATAAATGAAATCAATATTATATGGATGCATATTATTTGTACACCATTCCATGATGAGCTGCGTATATGGAATTTTATTATCAAAGCTGTTTATCTGCATTGCCAGATTGCAAAGGTTGGCAAGCAGTCCCTGTCCCGAAAGAAAATCTTCTTTAGGAAAGATGGGTTCATATCCAGGGCGGCAAAATGGTGTTGCACAATATTCATCGCTTTTATCAATATCAAGTTCATATTTCTTGAATCGAAAAGGGTGGTAAATCAGTTGCCCGATACCACCGATTTCTTTAAATCCTAATATATCTGTTGTTTTATCTGCTTCTGATGGAATCGTTTCATCATTCCAGTTTAATGGCATATCATACCTCATTCCAATCGTTAATTCGTAACCGTTAGCGTTACCGTAAGTTTTTGGACTTCGGTTACATTATAGCTTAAAATATTCATGAAAACAATAAAAAGTTACACAAAATGATGTAACGGATTTGTACCTTGACAATTTCATCCCGTTCTAAATGAACAAGCCTTTGTTATTGCGGGGACTGGTAGCCGCCATGAGCGGTAGCAGAGAAACGACCATTGAAGAGACGGACGCAACAAAATCTACGAAATATCACAGAATCAGAGTGAAAATGACAAAAAAGAAAAAATAGTACAAAGGAGTCAGCTGTGTGACCACCTTGTCGGAAGGAGAGATACTATGAATGCAGAAAGCAATGAAGCGCTTCCTGTTAGTGAGAAGTATATGCTCACCATCAAGGAGGCAGCAGCTTATTTTAATATTGGTATAAAGAAACTGAGAAGAATTGCAGAGGATAACCTTGGAACGGTGGCGGTGTACTGTGGAAACAGATTCCTGATCATCCGCCAGAAGTTTGAAGAATTTATCCTTAATTCTTCAGAAATATAGTTCCTTTTATCTGCCAAAGGTAGTTGCTATTACAGGGCATAAGAGCGAACATAGGATGACCCCGAAAACCCTTGAAAACAGCCACTTTTGGCAGAAAGGAAGTGCTTTATGGCAAGACCAGATTTAGCAGAAAAGGATATTTTAAATCCTTCTGAGGCAATTGAATATTTTGTTTTGAGCCGGAGAAAATTTTATGATTTATTGAATAATACGGATGGAGAAGAGTTTCTGGCATACTACGGAGAACGCAAGCTGATTCTTCGTGTAGCCTTTGAAAGGTATCTGCATAACCATCCAGAACTAAGGAGGCGGGTATAATGGCAAAGGCAGGAAGGGGACAGACAAGGCGGGATTCCAAGCGTAGAGTATTAAGACCGGGAGAGAGTGTAAGAGCAGACGGAAAATATCAATATAAATATCACATTGATGGAAAACCACATTTTGTATACAGTTGGAAACTGGAGTCTACGGATAAACTTCCAAAGGGCAAAAAGCCATGCCTTTCCCTTCGTGAGTTGGAAAAACAGGTAAACACAGATTTGGATATGATTGTAAATATCGTGGACGGACAGATGACTGTCTGTGAACTGGTAGACCGATATTTGAAAACAAAGACCGGAGTAATGCAAAGCACGAAACAGGGATATGTTACAGTGCAGAGATTACTTGCAAGGGAAGCATTTGGCAAAAAGACGATACGAAGTGTGAAAACTTCCGATGCAAAACTGTTCTTTATAAAATTGCAACAGGAAGATGGGAAAAGCTACAGTTCCATTCATACCATTCGGGGAGTGCTGCGACCAGCTTTTCAGATGGCGGTGGATGATGATATTCTGGTAAAGAATCCATTTGGATTTCAGCTTGCCGGAGTATTGGTAAATGACGCAGTCACAAGAGAGGCAATCACAAAAGACCAGATGAGAAAGTTTTTAAAGTTTGTGCATGACGATGTGGTGTACTGTAAATACTATGAAGTAGTGTATATACTCTTTCATACGGGAATGCGAATATCAGAATTTTGTGGACTGACGCTGAAGGATATTGGTCTTGAGAACAGAACTGTGAATATCGACCATCAGTTGCAGAGAACATCGGATATGCGATACATCATAGAAACCACAAAGACGGATGCCGGAACAAGAGTATTGCCAATCACAGAGGATGTGGCACAGA
>ERZ772937.1985-NODE-1985-length-13586-cov-14.956914_pt1 | contig 13586 bp, 8 predicted proteins | sample MGYA00512113_ERZ772937 | MGnify/ENA primary metagenome ERZ772937 (study PRJEB29015, sample SAMEA2737649) | human gut metagenome | biome: human gut; feature: human-associated habitat; material: faeces | place: China | collected 2012 ... | reverse complement strand
AGATCACCATGGATACGCAGGACTACACCAACAACGAGAAGGCTATGAACGAGATCGCAAACAGCGATTACAGCTCCGCTTTCCTGGGCGGCCAGAACCACATCGCTCTGTTTGCAGAGGCTGCAACCAAGATCGATATGTCCAACGCCGGTCCGTACGATCAGGGCCTGAATGAGAGCTTCCAGAATGCGTTCAAGGATTACTTTACCGGCAACGTGGACGAAGATACCGCAAAGGCAAACTTCGAGACCTCTATCAAGGAGAAGTATCCTGAGCTGACCGACGTGGTGTGGCCCGCATAATAGCAGCCGACCCTAAAACGGAAAAGTGAATACGCAGGGGCGGGCCGGACGCTGTTCCCGCCCGCCCCTGTTCTTTCCGCAAATTTATCAGGAGGCGATCCTTATGGGAGAAAAGAAAAAGAAAGGGTCGATCAGCTACGCGAAATGGGGCTACATCTTCATTGCGCCGTTCTTCATCATCTTCGCGGTATTCCAGCTGATCCCTCTGGCATCCACCATTTACTACAGCTTTTTTGAATATTACCGCAGCGGCCTGAAGATCATTGGCCCGAACTTTGTGGGCCTGAAAAACTACATTACCCTGTTCGCAACCGATCTGCCCAAGTACTTTGGCAACACGCTGATCCTGTGGATCATCGGCTTTATCCCGCAGATCGCCATTTCCCTGTTGCTGGCAGCATGGTTCACCGATCTGCGTCTGAAGTTGAAGGGCCAGACCTTCTTCAAGACGGTCATCTACATGCCCAACCTGATCATGGCCTCCGCCTTTGCAATGCTGTTCTTCGCACTGTTCTCGGACAACGGCCCGGTGAACGCCGTGCTGCAGAGCATGGGCTGGATCAAAGAACCCATCAGCTTTTTGAACACCGTGTGGGGCAACCGCGGGCTGATCGGCCTGATGAACTTCCTGATGTGGTTCGGCAACACTACCATCATGCTGATGGCTGCGATCATGGGCGTGGATCCCACCCTGTACGAAGCGGCTGAACTAGACGGCTGCACTCCGAACCAGATGTTCTGGAAGATCACCATTCCGCTGATCCGTCCCATCCTTGTTTACGTCATGATCACCTCCATGATCGGCGGCCTGCAGATGTTCGATGTGCCGCAGATTTTGACCAACGGCAAGGGCGGCCCGGACCGCACCTCCACCACCATGATCATGTACCTGAACAACCACCTGTTCAGCAAGAACTACGGCATGGCCGGTGCAGTCTCGGTGGTGCTGTTCCTCGTGTGTGCAGTGCTGTGCGTTGTGGTCTACTTCTCCCTTACCAAGGAGGATGACGGCCTGACCCGCGCCCAGCGCAAAGAACTGAACGCCGCCAAAAAGGCAGCAAAAGGAGGGAAATGATTATGGCACACACTCCTAGAAATCAATCGGAAAAAGCAACACTGGCTGCACGCCGCGCATGGTGTTATCTGGTGCTGGTGCTCATCAGCTTTTTGTGCCTGTTCTTCTTCTATGTGCTGGTGATCAACTCCACCCGCACCCACTTCGAGATCCAGAAAGGCTTCTCGCTGCTGCCGGGCAAATCGCTCATTACCAACTTCCAGAACGTGCTGGCCGATGCTAACATCCCTGTCATCACCGGCATCCGCAACAGCCTGATCGTCTCTGCCTGCTCGGCGGCGTTCAGCGTGTACTTCTCGGCCCTGACGGCCTACGGCATCTACGCCTATAACTTCAAATTCAAAAAGGCCGCGTTTGCCATTATCCTGCTGATCATGACCATGCCCACGCAGGTGTCGGCTCTGGGCTTTTTGCAGCTCATCACCAAGATGGGCCTGAAGAACAGCTTTATCCCGCTGATCCTGCCCAGCATTGCAGCGCCCACCGTGTTCTTCTTCATGAAGCAGTATCTGGACGCTTCCCTTCCCATGGAGATCGTAGAGGCTGCCCGCATCGACGGTGCAGGCGAGTTCTACACCTTCAACAAGATCGTGCTGCCCATTATGAAGCCCGCTCTGGCAGTGCAGGCCATTTTCTCCTTCGTGGCCAGCTGGAACAACTACTTCATTCCCGCTCTGGTGCTGGACAGCGCCGACAAAAAGACCCTGCCCATCCTGATTGCACAGCTGCGCAGTGCAGACTTCCTCAAGTTTGATATGGGCAAGGTTTACATGATGGTGGCTATCGCCATTCTGCCCGTCATCATCGTGTACCTGCTGCTTTCCAAGTTCATCGTCCGCGGTGTTGCTTTGGGCGGCGTGAAAGGCTGACGGCATTTTGCCGCACACAACAAAAGGGTCCCGGAGAAAATTCCGGGACCCTTTTGCTGTGTCTAGGATATAAGGAATTTTTAGAAGAGATCAGGAGAAAAAACAAGGCATACACATTCTGTCGGAGGTTCTAAGGGGATAAGATTTACTCGCCGCGGACGGCTGCGAAGCCTGCCTCCAGATCGGCAATGATATCATCGATGTGCTCGGTGCCGATGGACAGGCGGATGGTGTTCTGATAGATCTGCTGCTCGGCCAGCTCTTCGTCATTCAGCTGGCTGTGGGTGGTGGAAGCCGGGTGGATGACCAGACTCTTCACATCAGCAACGTTTGCCAGCAGGGAGAAGACCTTCAGGTTATCGATGAACTTGAATGCTTCCTCGCGGCCGCCCTTGATGTTGAAGGTGAAGATGGATGCACCGCCATTGGGGAAGTACTTCTCGTACAGGGCGTGATCCGGGTGATCCGGCAGGGAGGGGTGGTTGACCTTCTCCACCTGCGGGTGGTTTGCCAGAAACTCGACCACCTTCTTAGTGTTCTCCACATGGCGCTCGATGCGCAGGCTCAGGGTCTCGGTGCCCTGCAGCAGCAGGAAGGCGTTGAACGGAGAAATGGTGGCACCGGTATCACGCAGCAGGATCGCACGGATGTAGGTGACAAAAGCTGCGGGGCCTGCTGCATCGGCAAAGGAAACGCCGTGGTAGCTGGGGTTGGGGTCAGCAATGTTGCCGAACTTGCCGCTTGCCTTCCAGTCGAACTTGCCGCTGTCCACAATGATGCCGCCCAGCGTGGTGCCGTGGCCGCCGATGAACTTGGTGGCGGAATGGACGACGATATCTGCGCCGTGCTCAATGGGACGGATCAGGTACGGGGTGCCGAAGGTATTATCGATGACCAGCGGCAGGCCGTGCTTGTGCGCGATGGCTGCAATGGCATCGATATCGGGGATATCGCTGTTGGGGTTGCCCAGAGTTTCCAGATAGACGGCCTTGGTGTTGGGCTGGATGGCATTCTCCACCTCAGCCAGATCGTGTGCATTGACAAAGGTAGTGGTGACACCGAACTGGGTCAGGGTGTGCTCCAGCAGGTTGTAGCTGCCGCCGTAGATGGTCTTCTGAGCCACGATGTGGTCACCGGCCTGTGCCAGTGCTTCGATGGTGTAGGTGATGGCAGCGGCACCGGAGGCGGTTGCCAGAGCAGCCACGCCGCCCTCCAGAGCAGCGATGCGCTTCTCGAACACGTCCTGCGTGGAGTTGGTCAGGCGGCCGTAGATGTTGCCGGCATCTGCCAGACCAAAGCGGTCTGCTGCGTGCTGGCTGTTGCGGAACACATAAGAAGTGGTCTGATAGATAGGCACTGCACGGGAATCGGTTGCGGGATCGGCCTGCTCCTGGCCAACGTGAAGCTGCAGGGTCTCAAATTTATAGTTAGACATAGTATTTTACCTCTCTATTTATACTTATAGTATAATTTTCTGATACAAAAAAAACCCGATGCGTGATACAAAAGCGCACCGGGCAAACGCAATTCAAAGCTATTCTGTCAACGTCACATTCGGGTACACATTCGTGCACAGCAAGAGGGCATCGTACAGTTCACAGCCAGATGTTCTGCCCGGTCACCGCACATTCGCCCACAGCGGAAGTTTGCATGCAGCAGGTCGTTCCAAATCAGCTTCATATCCGTGCCCTCCTTTCCCGTAAAACTCTTTCCCACTCATCTACAAACCGGCACCTCTATCTGCTCTGTACCGGGAAGCAAAACCTTTGCTTTCTTTTTCCCACTAGGTTTGTGGATTTGTTGTTTGCATTATATTCTCTCTTACCCAGTTTGTCAATAGGTTAATTCCAGTTTTTTTCAAATTGAGTTTTCTGCACGATGGGCAGCCCGCATTTGCAGCATCCCGTTGTGCAGTTCCAACAGGAGTAACACTTCTGCTTCTTCGAAAATTTTTATTTTTCCATTGATAAAACCTTAAAATTTTATTGTTATACTAAAGCTGTTCCTTGCAAACGCCCTGCAAATCGTTTATTATGGTAGCGTTCTTTTTTGTCATCAAAGGAGTTTTTTCGATGCTGCATCGTTTCTTTCATTTTTTAAAGCAGAGCCTGCTCGTTGTTCTTTGCATCCTGCTGCTTGGCGGGCTGCTGGCAGGCGGCTGGTTCTTTTATCAGGGCAGGCAGCTGTACCGCAGTGCCGCCAGCAGTTACCCAGTGGCTTCCATGTACGACACCATCTGTGCCCGCGGGAGCTATACTTCCTACGATGCGCTGCCGCAGATCTATATTAACGCAGTCATCTGCACCGAGGACGAGCATTTTATGACCCACAAGGGCATCGACCCGGGGGCCATTGCCCGCGCCCTGCTGGCCGACCTGCGCACCCACTCGCTGGCCGAGGGTGGCAGCACCCTGACCCAGCAACTTGCCAAGAACGAGCTGTTCACGCAGGACAAGCATCTGGCCCGCAAGGCTGCCGAGATGCTTGCTGCTTTTGATATTGAAAAGACCTACTCCAAGCAGCAGATCTTTGAGATGTACGCCAACACCATCTATTTTGGCAGCGGGTATTATGGCATTGCAGAAGCTGCCGAGGGCTACTTTGGCAAGGAACCGGCCCAGCTGACCGATGCCGAAGCGATCTATCTGGCGGGTATGCCCAACGCGCCTTCCACCTACGCCAGCAGCCCGGAGCTTGCCTTCAAGCGGATGCAGGTGGTGCTCAAGCGGATGGTCAAGTGCCGCGTGCTCACCCAGCAGCAGGCCGATGCCATTGCCGCAGATGCTGAAAACTTAACGGTTTAAACAAGACACCGCGCCCTGTCTGCTGCGGATCAGACAAGGCGCGGTGTTTTGTTTTGCGGTATTTGGTTTGGTAAAGGAGGAATCATGTTACCCGTTCAGGCGGTTGCGGCCCCGCCTGTCGGTAGCATTATCATACCAAAGAATTTCTGCGAAACCATGTTCTTTTTATGAAGATTTTGTAAACTCACTCCGGGGCTTTCATGCTTTCCACCATGCTGATATGCCGCACATGCCGCCGCATGGCAAAGCACACCACAAAGGTGAACAGCATCGTCAATGCCACTGCCAGCAGATAACTGCGGGGTGCAATGGTGCGAATAAACATCAGCTGATCCATTTCCACGGTCAGGATGATGAACCGGTGCAGCGGCACGCCCAGCAGCAGGCCCACGCCGGAGCCGATGAGGGACAAAAGCTCGATCTCGCGGAAGATGTAGCGGTACACTTCTTTGTCATAGAAGCCCAGAACCTTGATAGTGGCAAGCTCCTTTTTGCGCTCGGCAAGGTTGACGCTGATCAGGTTGTACAGCACCACCGCCGCCAGCGCCGCCGCGCACACAATGATCAGCACCACCACGTAGTTCAGGCTGCCGATCAGGCTGCCGAACATGGAGGTGGTGTCCTCGGTGAAGCTGACGCTGCTCACATAGTTGCAGTCCAGCAGCTTTGTGCGCAGGGCGTTGTACTCCGCCTCGGTGGTACAGCCGGTCAGGCCGTAGACGGTGTTCCACTCCGGCGTGCTGCCCAGCAGGGCCTGCAGCTGCGCATTGGAGAGATACAGCCGGGTGAACATGTAGTTCTCGGTAATGCCGGTCAGGGTCAGCTGCACGCGGCTTCCGTCTGCAGCCTCCACATAGAACGTATCGCCCACGCTCAGCTCCAGATTCAGGGCCGTTTTTTCGGTCAGGATCACGCTGTCCTCTTCAAAGGGAATGGGGTCGTGGCCCACCCGGGTGCGGAAGGTGAAGTATTCGGTCATCCGGGCATCGTCCTCCGCGCCTACGATGCTGACATCGGCGCTCCCGCCCTCTTCATTATAAAGGGTGGTGGACTTTGTGTAGAACGCGCCCCAGCTGTGGACCGCACTGCTGCTGTCCAGCGTGTCGGCAAGGCCCTGCTCCATGGTCAGCGCCTTTTCATCGCTGAGCGAGATGGTGAGATCGTTGTGGGTCAGCTGCCCGGACTGCTTGTCCACGATGGGCAGGATGGAATCCTGAATGCCAAAACCGATCAGCAGCAGCGCCGTGCAGCCTGCCACGCCCAGCACTGTCATGAAGAAGCGCTTTTTGTAGCGGAACAGGTTGCGGGCTGTGGTCTTTTGGGAGAAGCTCATGTGCTGCCACAGCGGGGTGATGTACTCCAAAAAGATGCGCTTGCCTGCCACCGGGGCCCGGGGCAGCAGCAAAGCTGCAGTCTTTTCCTTCAGGCTGGCACGGCAGGCGTTCCATGTAGCAAAACCGATGACGGCCGCGCTGATGGCTACGCTGGCTGCCGCCATGCCGGGGTAAAAGTGCAGCGTAAAGGTGGACATGCTGAAGATCATCTGGTAAGCATACCAGATGATGAGCGGGAACACCACAAAACCGATGACCATGCCCACGATGCTGCCCAGCACGCTGGCGCTGAGGGCATAGAACAGATACTTGCCTGCGATCTTTGCGTTGGAGTAACCCAGAGCTTTCAGAGTACCCAGCTGCAGGCGGTTCTCGTCCACCATGCGGGTCATAGTAGTAGTGGCCACCAGCGCCGCCACCAGGAAGAAGAACACCGGGAACACCCGTGCAATGGCATCCATGCGGTCGGCATACTGCTCAAAGGTGACAAAGCTCATGGTGGAGCCGCGGTCCAGCACATACCACTCGCCGCTCTTGATCTGGCTCACCTGCTCCTCGGCATCGTTCAGCTGGGCAAGGCCGTCGGCCAGCTGCTGTTCGGCATCGGCCTTCCGACTCTCGTACTCCGCGCGGGAATCGGCCAGCTGCTGCACGCCGTCGTTGTACTGCTGCCAGCCTTCGTCCAGCCGGGTGCGAGCCGCATCAAACTGGGTGTAGGCTGTGGCCGTGCCGGTGGTGAGCTGCAGCTGCCCCTGCAGAAGCTTTACCTTCATCTGGCGCAGTGCGGCTTTGGCTTCGGTCACCAGCTGCTCGTTGGAAAGGCTGGGCGAAGAGATCAGCCCCTGTGCATACATCTGGCGCTTGCCCGCGTCCAGCTGAGCCTGATAGCCGTTCAGCTGGCCGCTGATGTTGTCGTAAGCATCCTGCGCCTTCTGCAGGGCGTCCCGCAGGTCGGTGTATTCCTCGTCGGCGGGCTCGGCCTCGTCCAGCGCTTTCTGTGCATTGTTCAGAGCCGTTTCGGCATAGCCCAGCAGCGGGTCGGCCACCTTTTTCAGGTTCACCAGCATCTCGATCTGTTGCAGCTGATCCTCAAATTCCAGCAGTTGTTCCTCGCCGCTCACCAGCTCGTCCGCACCGCCCTGCATAGTATCCGGCAGGGCCTTTTTGTTGGCGGCAAGCTCCGCTTCGCCCGCGTCCAGCTGGGCTTTGGCGCTGTCCAGCTGTGCCTGTGCATCGGCCAGTTGCTGCTCTGCCTCCGCAAACTGACGGTCTGCTTCGGCTTTTTTGTCGTTGTACTCGGCCCGGGCGTCGGCCAGCTCTGCACTGGCGTCCTCGATCAGCTCCGCCCGCCGGGCCGTGCACTGTGCGCCGCTGATGGCCTTTACCCTTGCGGCTGTGTCATCCACTGCTGCCTGATACGCGTCCGAGTAATTATCATACAGGTCGGCATTTTTCACCTTGAGATAGCACGCCGTATAATAACCCATGGTCAGGCTGCCTTCCGGCAGGAATACGATATCATCCAGCTGGCCGTCACCGGCGGTGCTGCTCTCCTTGTCCGTGGAAAAATGCTGCGGGTCCTGCACGGTGCCCACTACCGTGAACTGCTTCCGGCTCACATGTTCGGTGTCCTCCGGCAGGGTGAGCACCGTGCCCGGTTCCACCGGGTCGCCGTAGCCCATCACATGCACCACGCACTCGTCCGGGGCCTCAGGCATCCGGCCCGAGAGCAGCACCAGACGGTCCATATTTTCTGCCGTGTCGGCCCCGGGGTCGGCGGGCAGCTGCTGCAGGCGCACCACCGCCGTCTCGCTCTGGCCCTGCCACTGGGCCTCCACGTCCTGATATTTCACCGGCTGCACAGCCTCCACGCCGTCCACGGCGGCAATGGCGGCAATGTCCTCCTCCGAAAGGCCCAGCGTGGACAGCACCCGCAGGTCGAACACGTTCTGCTGCACGTAGTATTTCTGCCCGGCGATGCGCATGCTGGGCGCAAAACTCATCAGGCCGGTCAGCATCATCACGCCCAGCGCTACGATGCCGAACAGCGAGACCATGCGGCTCAGGTTGTCCTTCATTTCCCGCAGGATGTTTTTACGATAACTTTTCAGCACAGCTCTCACCACTCAATCTCCTGCACCGGCACAGGGTGCTCGTTGACCTGATTGGAGACGATCTTACCGCTGCGCACCTGAATGATGCGGTCTGCCATCGCCGTCAGGGCGGTGTTGTGGGTAATAACGATCACCGTGCGGCCGGTGCGGCGGCAGGTATCCTGCAAAAGGGCCAGCACCTGCTTGCCGGTCTTGTAATCCAGTGCACCGGTGGGCTCGTCGCAGAGCAGCAGCTTGGGGTTTTTGGCCAGTGCGCGGGCAATGGACACCCGCTGCTGCTCGCCGCCGGAAAGCTGGGCCGGGAAGTTGTTCAGCCGCTCTCCCAGACCCACGCTGCGCAGGGTCTCTTTGGGGTCCAGCGGGTCGCGGCAGATCTCGCTGGCCAGCTCCACGTTCTCCAGTGCGGTCAGGTTCTGCACAAGGTTGTAGAACTGGAACACAAAGCCCACATCGTACCGGCGGTAGGTCGTCAGCTCTCTGGCGGTAAAATGGCTCACATTCTGGCCGTCCAGCCAGACGTTGCCCTCGTCGCAGCTGTCCATGCCGCCGAGGATGTTCAGCAGGGTGGTCTTGCCTGCGCCGGAAGGCCCCACGATGATGCAGAACTCCCCCTTATCCACATAGAAATTCAGGTGGTCTGCGGCGGCGATCTTCACACTGCCGGTCTGATAATATTTGCAAACGTCCTCAAACTCCACAAAATGCTCCATGGCGTTTTTTCCTTTCTATCGGGAATGCATACTGTTTCAATTTAACTATAACATCTCCCGGCAGACTTTGCAAAGACATCTGCGCAAATTTTCAAAAACTTAACAGAAAAGCGCAAAAAGGGCCGCTGCACATCTCTGCGTGCAGCAGCCCTTTCATCATTTGATCTCAGCGGTCAGCGCCCCACGATCAAATCGCGGCGGCAGCGCAGGCCCACGGTGAGGAAGGTGTTTTCGCCCAGTCGGCGCAGCACCACGCGGTCGGTGCCCTTCTGGCCCTCCACCAGCAGAGACAGGTTCAGGGTGGTGGAGCCCTTCTCGGTCTGGACCACCAGCGTGCTCACACCCTCGTTCAGCAGGGTCTGCATGTCCTGCACGGTGGTGCGGAAAGTAGCAGAACCGGCGGGCACATCCAGCGTCAGCACACTGTCCTTCTGGCGGGCAGTGTACAGCACTTCTCTGCCGAACAGGCCCTTGACGGTGTAACGGGCCTCGCTCTTTTTCGCCGCTGCATCTGCGGACGGGGCGGCCAGCTCATCGCCGGAGATCAGCATGATATTGCCCTGAATGGGGTTTCCTTCCGGTGCGCCGTAGCCGCCGTAGGTGGGGTCCTTTTCGCCGATCGCCACATCGGCGCTGTGCAGGGCGATATCCCCCTGCACCATCTGCTCCTGCGGGGGCAGATAGCCTGCGGCAGCAGGGTCGTTGATGTCTGCCTCTGCGGCAAATGCGCCCACGCTCAGCATGGCGGCAGCACCCAGCACTGCAGCGGTGGTGGTGACGGTACGGACAAATTTATGGTTCAGTTTCATTTGGAATACCTCCGTTGACGGCGGTTTTGCACCGCACATTTTTGTTTTGTGGAAAACCATGGTCTGCCATGCGGTGTAATACAAAACCGCCGCATCTGTCTTATAAACGGATGCGGCGGCGGGATTATTGCAGCGGACTAAAAAAATTTTTTGGAAGCTCTGCCGCCGGGGTCACTGGGCCTGTGCCGGTTCCCGGTTCAGGATCTCCATGAACTCCTCGCCGGTGATGGTCTCCTTCTGGTACAGATACTGTGCCAGCTCATCCAGCTTGGCGCGGTTGTCGGTCAGGATGCGGACAGCCTTTTCGTGCTGAGCCTTGACCAGCTCCACCACCTTCTGGTCGATCTCGCGCTGGGTCTGGGCCGAGCAGGCCAGCGAGGTGTCGCCGCCCAGATACTGGTTGTTCACGGTCTCCAGCGCCACCATGTCAAAGTCCTTGCTCATGCCGTAGCGGGTGAGCATGGCGCGGGCAAGCTTGGTGGCCTGCTCGATATCGTTGGAGGCACCGGTGGTGATGGAATGGAACACCACTTCCTCGGCGGCGCGTCCGCCGGTGAGGGTGGCGATCTTGTTTTCCAGCTCTTCCCTGCTCATCAGGTAGTGGTTGCCCTCGTCCACCTGCATGGTGTAGCCCAGTGCGCCGGAGGTGCGGGGGATAATGGTGATCTTCTGCACAGGGGCAGAGTTGGATTGCTTGGCCGCCACCAGTGCATGGCCGATCTCGTGGTAGGCCACGATGCACTTTTCCTTGTCGGTGAGGATAGAATTCTTCTTCTGGTAGCCTGCAATGACCACCTCGATGCTCTCCTCCAGATCAGCCTGGGTCACGCTCTTGCGGCCTGCACGCACGGCGCGCAGGGCTGCTTCGTTGACGATGTTGGCAAGTTCCGCACCGGATGCACCGGAAGCCATGCGAGCCACGGTGTTGAAGTCGATGCCCGGGGCCAGTGCCACCTTTTTGGCGTGCACTTTCAAAATCTCTTCGCGGCCCTTGAGGTCGGGCAGCTCCACCGGCACGCGGCGGTCAAAGCGTCCGGGACGTGTCAGGGCCGGGTCCAGCGAATCCGGGCGGTTGGTGGCCGCCAGAATGATGACGCCGGTGTTGCCCTCAAAGCCGTCCATCTCGGTGAGCAGCTGGTTCAAAGTCTGCTCACGCTCGTCGTTGCCGCCGAGATTGCCGCTGTTGCGCTTCTGACCGATGGCATCGATCTCATCGATGAACACGATGCAGGGGGCCTTTTCCTTGGCCTGCCGGAACAGGTCGCGCACCTTGGATGCGCCCATGCCCACGAACATCTCCACGAATTCAGAGCCGGAAATGGAGAAGAACGGCACGTTGGATTCGCCTGCCACGGCCTTAGCCAGCATGGTCTTGCCGGTGCCCGGAGGGCCCACCAGCAGGATGCCCTTGGGCATGGATGCGCCAATGCTCTCGTACTTGCCGGGGTCGTGCAGGTAATCCACGATCTCCTGCAGGTTTTCCTTTGCTTCATCCTCACCGGCCACATCCGCAAAGCGGATGCCGTGGGTGGACTGCACATAGACCTTGGCGTTGGACTTGCCCACGCCGCCGAACATCATGGACCCCGGGCCGCCGCCGGCCTTTTCCATCAGCTTTTTGTTCATCTGGTTGCCGATGAAGCTGAACAGCAGGATGGGCAGCAGGAACCAGATCAGGAAATTGAGCATCGGCGACCCCTGCTCCACGATCTCTCTGGAAAACTGTGCTCCGGCATCATACAGGCGCTGGGTAAGCTCCGGGTCGTTCATCAGGCCGGTCTTGTAGACCTGCTTTTCCTCTTTATCGGTAAAAATGATCTGGTTGGATTCAATATCCACACGGCCGATGTTCTTTTCCTCGGTCATGGTCATAAAGGTACCGTAGTCCACTTCCTCCACCTGACGCTCGCTCATCCACGGCAGCAGCACAAGGTTGAGCAGCAGCAGGACCGCCAGCACGATGGCGTAGTAGATCGCCAGCGGCTTTTTGGAAGGTTTGACTTCTTTCATGTGGCAATTCCTCCTTTGGTTCCTGATGCAAGTAGTATAGCACAGTAAAACCGGGCGCAACAGCAATTCGAGCAGAACTTTCCAAAAACTTAGCAAATTGTTAACATTAACGCCTCGTGCACAATTTTGGGAAATTCTGCCCCTTATTTTGTGAAATTGTTTCATTTTGAGAATGAGTCAGATTGCTTGACACTGCCCGCGAATCATGCTAAACTTAGTCCACTTTGAAAAAAGCACAAATGCGTTGACGGGGAAAAAACGATTTTCTTCTGCGTACAGAGAGCCGCCGGGTGGTGCAAGGCGGGTGCAGAGGGTTTCGGTTACTGGCCCCTGAGCGGCAGGGCTGAACACACAAGTAGGCTCTGACGGATGTCCACCGTTACAAGGACAGCGATTCGCCGCAAAAAGCCGATCGTGCAAAGCGGCTGTGCCCAAAGGCGCAGCAAAGAGAGTGGTACCACGGGTGCCCTGTAGTTTGAACTTTACAGGCTCTCGTCTCTCAAGGTTTTCGCCTTGAAAGACGAGAGCCTTTTCGTATATCTGCCTTTTGGAAGCAGGCTTGCCCTCTCCGTCACGGCTTACGCCGTGCCACCTCTCCCAAAGTGAGAGGCCTTGGCAGTACGGTAAACTTTCCGGTTTTGCCAAAGGCTCCCCCTTTGGGGGAGCTGGCGAACGGAGTGAGACTGAGAGGGCAAGGACGCTGACGAAAAAACCAACGACTGGCCCGGCACAGTTGCATTTTGGCCGGAAATCAGTATAATAAGGAAACAACCTGCTATTTTAAAGATAAAATCTCTTGCATACAGCGCTGCCGCCGTGGGAAAGTGCGCGGCAGCCGGGAGGTGTTTGCACTATGAGTGAAAAAGTTACCATCAAGGTGGAGCGCAAAAAGCTGCATCTGCCCACCATCGCCCTGCGCGGGCTGGTGGTGTTCCCCAACAATCTCGTCCACTTTGAGGTGGGCCGCGAAAAGAGCATTGCCGCCGTGGAGTGGGCAATGGCAAATAATTCCAACGTGTTTCTGGTGGCACAGAAGTCCATGGACACCACCGAGCCGCAGCAGGCAGACCTGTTCAGCTACGGCGTGGTGGCCGAGGTCAAGCAGGTGCTGCGCGTCTCCGGGGACCTTGTAAAGGTCCTGGTGGAGGGCAAGTACCGCGCAAAGCTCAGTGCACTGGATGCCAGCGGCGATTTTCTGCTTTCGGAGGTGCGCCCGGCCCCGGTGCGCGCAGGCAAGGCCGACGATGCCGTGGAGACCGAAGCGCTGCTGCGCGCCCTCAAGGCCGGGTTTGACGAGTACCTTGGCATGAACCCGCGCCTTGGCAAGGACGTGGTGTTTGCCATCGTTTCCAGCGACGACCCCGCCTTCCTCAGCGAGTACATGCCTGCAAACCTGCTGTTCCGCTACGAGGACAAGCAGGCTGTGATGGACGAGGGCACCCTGAACGGACGGCTGAAAAAGCTCATCGAGATGCTGCGCCGTGAGTGTCAGGTGATGAAAATTGAAAAGGAGATCGCGGAAAAGGTCAACGAGTCCATGGACAAGAACCAGCGCGATT
>ERZ772937.1977-NODE-1977-length-13645-cov-3.040912_pt1 | contig 13645 bp, 9 predicted proteins | sample MGYA00512113_ERZ772937 | MGnify/ENA primary metagenome ERZ772937 (study PRJEB29015, sample SAMEA2737649) | human gut metagenome | biome: human gut; feature: human-associated habitat; material: faeces | place: China | collected 2012 ... | reverse complement strand
ACTTTATATGCGGTCGCTGTTCCTGTCTCAACAGGTGCATCCGGGCAATTCTGATCCATATAGGTATCAAATGAATATACTTTTCCAATCTCTGCATCCCTCAAAGCTTTCTCGCTTCCAGATTCTGATACCTTTGACATATTATCAGACATTACATAGCGATACTTATGTGTCGGATGCATAACAACACGTCTGTTTGCTAACGGCACCTTCGCAACATCAAAGAGCTTTGCCATATTACCAATATCTTCCGGCTTTGTTGCTTTCGCATTTCCTTTCACGATGTGTTCTGCATGTTCCAGTCCGACCGCAATAAGGTCTTCATCAATTGCCTGTGCGATTGCCTGCATTGCCGGAGTGACAATCTGTGTTGAGAAATCCTTAATGTCCAGCGTGAGCTCCTTTGATGTTACCGAAACAGTAACATCTCGGAATCTGTCCATTTTTACAAGTACTGATCCTTCTGTTGGATCCTGGTTTGATGTTTCTCCTGTAAAGTTCTTAGCAATGAACTTCGCTGGTTTTCTTACTGTGATCGTGTCTCCAACCTTCACAAATTCTTTTGAATAATCTTTATGGACCAGATTGGCCATAACAAGATTTGCCTGTAAAACCATCAAAGCCTCATTTGCAATAATCTGCGGTGTTAAAAAATTGTTTGGCATATTATTCTCCTCTCTTAGCTATTCTGCTCTCTCCATTTTTTGTACGTTTCGAAATCCATGTTATTTGGATCTCCATTAATTCTTGTGTCTATCTTGTTTCCCATCGGCCCCGTGAAAACTGCTGCATTATCTGCATCATCCTCTGCCTGTTCCGATACCAGAATGTTTGGAATGTCTTTTCCTTCGGAATCTTTGACCATTGCGTTAAAAAGATCATCCATTGATTTTCCTTTGGCTGAATCATCCGCAAGCTTTTTTTCAAGCTCTGCCGTGATGGCATTTCTGGTAATATCATTTACGAAACGTTTTTCTTTCAGATATTCTGCTACCGTAGCGTGTCTCTCAGCCTCTTCCTCTTTTTTCTTGCGGTCTGCGCGCTCGTTCTCCAATGTTTCAGTCGTCTCTTTCAACTTTTCCTGAAGATCTGCCACATCCACACCATCAAACTTTTTCAGTTTATCCGCTGTCTCATCCAACAGTTTCTGTGTCGATTCTGCTTTTTCCACCTGATCGTCATAATCCTTCTTGGTGCGGTAGTTCTCATGAACTTCCTTCTCCAGAGTGCTTTTCTTATCCTCTGGCACCTCAATCCCAAGACCTTCCAAAATTTTAAAAATATTTTTCATGTTGCATATCCTCCTCTTCCCGTATCTTTTACCTGCTCGCCAGCAGCATTAGGATTTGTCCTTACCCCCGGACTCGGCAATGCGGCTGCCATTCCGCGAAATAAAAAAGAGCCTGATACACGACTTTCATCATGTATTAGGCTCAATGGCTCATCACTTTACTTAGGGGCTCGATTTCTGTAATAATCTTCGTATCCTTGCAATGTTTACAATATGCCGGGAATGATATTAAAACTGTGTCCCGCCGTACTTTCAACATCTTTTCCCCACAATCGGGGCACGGATACCAGAATGTTTCTTTTTCTCGCATTCTATCACCTCTTGTCCATATTATATGCTTTCACTTCACTTTTATCAATCACTTTTTTTGACGGATCACCAACATATAACCTGTCATATTGTGGTTTCAAATCATTTTCTTCACAGAATTGTCCATACTTTTTATTATAATATGCCACTTTTTCTTTTGCTTTCTGGTATTGAGCGTCAAGTGCTTCTCTGGTCTCGTCATCCTCAGCTTTGTCCCTTGCCTCCTTATAGCCGTTCTTTTGTATCTTCCACTTTCTGATCGTGCGCTCAAGTTTTCTTTGTGCCTGCTGCAAATCATACGCTTTTTTATTTTCTTCTGTATTGATTTTCTTGTAGTTATTTTTGCTCACTCCATCTATCCATGTACCGATGGAATGTCTGCAATTCCAGCCTAATATTCCCTCGCCAGTTCCGTACCCGGTCTTTTCAATAAAATCAGGGTGTAAACTTTTGGCTCTCTCAGCTTCTTTTGTGTACTCTTTTGCAAGTCCCAGCTTTACCAGATCCACATAAAACACCTGTCCCTGCCACGATTCATGGTTTGCTGGTTCTGGTATCGGCGTACTTCTGGCTCCAACATGTGCAGATGTTAAAACAGCCCACACATCCATCTCCGCCATACGCTTTAACGCCATATCCCCAGCCGCCTTTGCAATCCCTGTTCTGACTGCCCGGAGAGTTGCCGTTTCCACTGTATCTTTGTGTCCTGATGGATAGCTTACCGTCCCGCCTTCTTTTACAGCCTTGTCAATTGCTTCCTTCACGGCCTGTGATCTGCTGCATGTTCCTGTCTGAACTTTAAATAGAGCCTCATCACAGGCATCAATAAATGTTACCTGCGCCGCTTTAGCAATCGTTCCTGTAAGATTCTTTAATTCTCCCTTTGTTGCTTCATAATTTCTTTCAAGGATTCTGATATATTCCGGTGACATTTTTGTGCCAATCGCTGCTGCAAGTCCGGCGGCTTCATACTCTGCATCCTCATATCTGAGTGCTGTAATTCCTGCATCCTTAAAAGCCTTCTTTACAACCTTATTACTTTCGGCTGTCTGTTTTTTTATCTCTTTCATAATATCCGCCAAAAGTTCGTCAGACTCCTGCAGTGTTTGTATATTCCACATATTCGTCTGGGAAAGCGTAAACTCCTCTCCTCGCTGCAAGCGTACCATGATACTCCGCACAATCCGTTTTATGATATATTCTTTTAATCCTGCTGCAAGGCTCTCACTTTTATCTGTGATCTCCTGTAAATATTCTGGTGTCAGCATATATTATTCCTCGTCATATTCTATTCCATCAGCCTGGTTCTCTGATTTTGCCTGTTCAATTAATGCTCTTGCCTCTTCTCTGGAATATTTTAAAAACTTCACATAGTATTCTTCCCACGGATAAATGCCCCGTACCGCCAGATTGTAGTGATGTACTTTATCTTCCTCAAAATTATACGTGATATCTCCAAAGGCATAATTTGCTGTATAATTGCCTACCGGTGCCAGATTATATAAATCGGCAAATACTGACTGCGCATAAAAAACCTGGTCAAGACATACCTGCAATGCATCCCTGATATCTTTGATCAACTGTATGGTCCTGCGATCGTCCGATTCCACCTGCGTTGCTGTTACCATCCCGGTTTTCTGATCAAACACGAAATATCCATTGGAATACCCGCATTTATACCCAATGTATGAAAGCTGTGCATTGATTCCTTTGATTCTTTCATCTACCTTCAAAGGTCTTTCCACCGCCTGGTAAAATTCCTGATCCCCCTCGCCAGATACCGGAATGAAATGTTTCGGTAAATCCAGTTCAACCTCCTCATTTACCTTGTGCCCCGGTTCTCTTACAAGTCTTCTGTCGATCAGCTCCAACGCTCTGCTGTCCTTCACTTCCTCACTGTATCTGCTGTATGCAATATCCAAATCTTTTAATTCTTCCATCGCGTCAGAATAGATTGCCATTCCCAAAGGACTGTCAACATCTATGTCATTGGCCGCCGGCATCCGAAGCACCCCGAACATCATTCCATTTAAGCCAACTTCGTTTTTTGTTGTAATTGATACATCCGGCTGTAAAGTATTCCATTTTGTCTGGCTTAATTCAATTTCTTTTCCAAGTTCTCCTGAATTACTGCTTACATATGCCCTATTGGAAATCTGGTAATATTTCACACTCTTGTAATCACCATCTCCATAATTGACCTTTGCATCAAAAAATCTGTGATATTCCTGCTTGGTATAATATTTATCATTCTCTCTGTAGCGATCTTCAAATATAATCCCGGCAATCAGTCCATTTCCATCTTTCCCAACAATTTCAAATCTGTCCGGTGTCACAAAGTCAGCACCCACTCCGTTTGGTTTTATAATAATCGTGCCGCTTGCACAGCCATATTCTACCCAACGGCGCAGATTCGGCATGATCGCCCTTTTACACCATTCTGTCATATAGTCTTTCCTGCTGCCATCGAATGTGATTTCCAGTGCCAGATTGGTCAGTCTGGCTGTCTCGGAGCACACAGCTTTTGCAAATTTAATTGTCTTGATTCCTTTGGTATGATCAACCCAGGATGCTTTTCCCTGATATACATCCATCCAATCTGTTATTGCATCCTCCATTGCATTTGAAGTAATTCCTGTCACACCAAATTCATTTTTGATATTTCCTTTGAACATTCTTATTATCCTCTCTTTCCACATTCCAAGTGTCTGTATAATTCCCATTTCATCCTCCTAAGCTTTATGTTCACTTCTACGCCACAGTGGTTCATAACTATATCTTACGGCATCTATCGTGTGGTTATCAGCATCCGGATACCCACTGATCACATTCCCATCTTTGTCTCTCTCATACTCATATTCTGTAAATTCTTTATATGCGTGAGGTGTTCTCGCCTGATCAATAACAATTGTCTTTCCCTGCAACCATTTCATCCCATACTCTACGCTTCCCGGTCCTTTAATTGCAGGTCTTGCCGGTAACCCGATATCAACATAGTCACCTACAGATTTTTTCTCAGCACTATCACATACAATTTCATAGTCATCATATCCATGATCAATGATCCACTGCCCTGTCTGCGTGTTCTTTGTCTTTTTGACTACGTTTTCCGCAATCAGATATATCTTTTCCTGTGCCGGATTATAGTAACTTCTGATAAATGCATAAGGATCAGGAAACCATCCCCAGTCTACGCCCTGATAGATACGATCCATTCTGGCAATCTCATCATCTGTAACATTTTCCTGAACAAGTGTCCTGTCCTCTTTCTTTACCTTTGCTTCTTCCATTTCAAGCTGTTTTTCAAGTTCAGGCAGTCTGCCATATTGTAGTTCTGCAAGTTTTTCAAGGTTGTACTCTCTCTTTGCAGCGTCCATTTCCGTGTGGAGTGCATCAATCTGTTCTTTCACTTTATTAACCTTATCGACAGAAGATTTCTCCTGATCCCATTTTGATTTCTGAGCCGTAAAGCTGTCTTTAAGTTCTGCAAGTTCTTTCTGGAGCGTTGCGAGTCTCTCTTTGGAAATATGGTCTGTCTCCTTTTTAAGTGCAGCCTCCTCAATCTCCATCTGCATTATTTTACGCTGTACTTCATCAAGTTCTGCCGGAAGTGAATCAAGTTCCGTTTTAATCATCGCACAGGCTTCATCGACAAGGTCTATTGCTTTGTCAGGAAGAAATCTGTCTGAAATATACCTGTTTGAGAGCGTTGCGGCTGCAACAAGAGCGGCATCCGTAATCTTAACACCGTGATATACTTCATATCTGTCCTTAAGACCACGAAGTATTGAAATCGTATCTTCAACAGTCGGCTCACTCACCATAACCGGCTGGAAACGCCTTTCAAGTGCGGCATCCTTTTCAATATACATACGATATTCGTCAAGTGTTGTCGCACCGATACAATGAAGTTCACCTCTTGCAAGCATAGGCTTAAGCATATTTCCTGCATCCATCGCACCATCTGTTTTTCCTGCACCTACTATCGTGTGCAGCTCGTCGATAAAGAGGATTATCTGACCCTCACTCTTTTTTACTTCCTCAAGAACAGCCTTAAGTCTTTCCTCAAACTCACCTCTGTATTTTGCACCTGCAACAAGTGCTCCCATATCAAGAGCAAATATCTTCTTATCTTTAAGTTCACCCGGCACATCGCCTCTCACGATACGCTGTGCAAGTCCCTCAACTGCTGCCGTTTTGCCGACACCCGGTTCACCGATAAGTACCGGATTGTTTTTATTTTTTCTCGAAAGTATACGGATAACATTCCTTATCTCGCTGTCCCTGCCGATAACAGGGTCCATCTTTCCCTCTTTTGCCCTCTCGACAAGGTCAGTTCCGTATTTTTCAAGTGTATCATAAGTTGCCTCAGGATTGTCACTTGTCACACGCTGGTTTCCCCTGACCTGTGAAAGTACCTGAAGAAATCTTTCTTTCGTTATCTGACACTGTTTAAAAAGTGCCTTTACTTCCCTGCTCGGATGTGCGAGAAGACTAAGGAACAAATGCTCAACTGAAACATACTCGTCTCCCATACGCTTAGCTTCGTCTTCCGCATAAATAAGAGTTTCATTAAGGTAACGGTCGATACGCATATCACCGCCCGTAACTTTCGGACGCTTATTTAAAAGTCCATCTATCTGTGCAAGAAATACTTCAGGCTCAATACCCATCTTCTCAATAAGCTTGCTTATAAGACTGTCATCAACTTTCATCATAGATGCAAGTAAATGTTCCTCGCCCATCTCCTGATGACCGTAATCCATAGCGATTTTTTCGCATCCCTGAACAACTTCCTGTGATTTCTGAGTAAATTTACTGATGTTCATATAATCTCCCCCTCTCTGTGAGATTGCCGTTATTGTTCACATCTGCCGCGACATTAACAGCTTGATAATTATTTTGTCCCAATATATAAAAATCTATAGATAAGTAACAAATAACTTTATTTTTCTTATCTGCAAGACATAATAGCACTGATTGTTAGCACTGTCAAGAGGTGAGTGCTAATTTTTGAGATTTATTTTGCACCCCCTGATTTTACGGGGTTTGCAACACTTTTTCTTGATTTCATACCCATTGTAAATGCAATATCACTACTTCTAATTGTGGACACTCATGTTAAATATGACTTTTCAATTTAAAGCACAATAAGAACATCACAACCGCAACATTGGAAACGCTGTGTAATATATTATCCTGTACCCCCAATGATATTATTGGTATGTCGCATAATGTGAGCAGATATCTTTGATAACAATTTTAATCTCTTTTGTGTATGAAAAAAGCAGTCAATCATAAATGAAAAACTGCTTTAAATCATATCCTTTATTGCTTTGTATGGAGATTTAACTGATTGTCTATGTCCCGTCCGGCATACATTACTCTAAGTATTGTTACAACTTTTTTATCGCTGTCCGGAATATAAAGTACTACATAATTATCTACTGGTAATACACAAAGTCCACGGCTTTTCCACGGTTCTTTTTCATATTTTCGATAACGCTCCGGCATCGTATCCAGACTTAATATCTGTTCTTCCAGACGATCAAGTTGTCCGCTTGCATTTTCCGGCGATTGTAATTCAAAAGCAATATATTCAAAAATTCCTCTCAAATCACTGTCAGCCTGTTCGGATACTTCTACTTCATACATCATAAGCCATAATCCTTGCGAATGTCCGCAAAAGCTTTCTTCGCATTTTTTGTCCGTCCAGCCTGCATATCCGCATATCCTTTCTCCAATTCTTCATTGAACTCTGCTTCTGATAATGTGCCGATGTCAACAGGTCTGGCAGATGGTATTTTTACTTCAAACGGAAGTCCTCTCTGTAAGATAATCTGTTTATAAAACATATTGATAGCACTGGAAGCAGGGATACCAAGTGTAGACAGGATACTTTCTGCTTTTTCTTTAACATCTGGTTCAATCCTTGCATATAAATTTGCTGATTTTGTAGCCATATAAAACATCTCCTTTCGTGAGTAGTGTTTCCATCTATCTTTATCATATGCAAATGTCCGCACAATAGCAATACTAATTTTACGCTCCAATAATCTTATTGAATAACTGTAACAATACTTCTTTTACGTCGGACGCATTGAATACAACAATCGCCATCAGCGCAAGACTCTGTACCAGTCTGAATTTAACAAAGAAAATCCCACAGGTCGTCATTTCGCAGCCTGTGGGATTTTTCACTCAACTAATATGTGTGTTTTTTATGCTTTGATGAAACTTCCTGCTCACCTTCCATATGGTTTGCAGTTGCATTCACCTTCTGTACAACTTTCTTCTTTTTTAATGGATGTTTTGGATTCTTATCCATAACAATCGCTTCCTTTCATATTCATTCATTTATGTTGAGCAGCTTCATATGAAACTGTATCAGCCTTTAATTGTAAAACATCTGCTGTTTTCAACTTACTTTGCTTTCTCTTTTGTTCTATCTGTACTATAGCACCTATTATTAGTACTGTCAATACCGGAGCGCCAATTTTTTTAAAAATGGAGCAGTTCCATATTGGATTTCTGCTCCATTCCCATGATTTTATTATATTTTACTGGCAAAACCGCTATTTACCATATACCATTGTCCGCCATCATTATAGCTTCCTGTGTACTCAAAAGCGATTCTCCCGTCCTTAAAGAACCAGTCACCATATTCATTACTGCCAATACCGGTAAATCCTAAATCCAGCTGTCCATTCTTAAAATACCACCAGCCGTACTCATTTAAAGCCATTCCGGTATAGTTAAAATCCAGTGTGCCATTGTTAAAGTACCACCAGCCATATTCATTTAATGCCATTCCGGTATAAGTGTCACTGATATATCCATCTGTAACATATACCCATGTACCACCATTTAATGTCATACCGGTAAATCCCGTATTTAAAATACCGTTCGTAAACAGCCATGTACCATATTCATTTGCGGCAAAACCGTTATAGCCAAAATCAATCTGTCCGTTGTTAAAATACCACCAGCCGTATTCATTTGCCGCCATCCCGATATATACAAAATCAATTCTGCCATTTTTAAAGTACCACCAGCCGTAGTCGTTTAATGCCATTCCGGTATAATCTGTCAGTACCTGTCCGTTCTGAACATAGAGCCACTCGTCATCCGGAATAATCATCCCTGTAAAACCGAAATTTAACTGTCCGTCCGTATAGAACCATGTTCCATATTCATTATTTGCAAGACCGTAAAATGTCGTATCCAGCTGTCCGTTGTTGAAGTACCACCAGCCGTACTCATTGCATGCCATACCTGTATATGTAAAGTCTACATCACCATTCTTGATATACCACCAGCCGTATTCATTTACTGCCATGCCACAGTAATCCGCTGCAATGGTATCATTTGCATAGTAATGCCAGTTACCATCTGCATCCTGACGCATTTCATAAATGACCTTTTCATCTGTTTCCGGCTTCTGTGTCGGGGCTTCTGTCGGCTTTTCCGTCGGCTTTGTCACCTCTGTTGGCGCTTCCGTTGGTTTCTGCGTTGGCTTTGGCGCTTCTGTTGTACTTTCCGTTGGCTTTGGTGCTTCCGTTGTACTTTCCGTTGTTGGCTGTGTTGCGTGTACAATTGTAACGCTTACCTGTGTACGGTTTCCGGCTTTATCAACAGCTGTGATTGTATGCGCTCCTTCAACATCTGTGACCGTATAACCTCCGTTTTCACGACCTGCTAAAACACCGTCAATCTCCACATAGTCCAGATTGTCATCGTTTACCGTAAACTGAACACTGCCGCCGTATGTTTCATTATGCTTTACGCCGCCAATAACCGGTGAAGAACCGTCAAATACCAGTCCGTCTGTAGACAGATAGGCTGTATTACCGTCCTTATCTGTAATTTTAACATAAACAATACATTTTTTATCCGGATCAATTGCAAAACGCTGTTCGTAAACCGTCCAGTCTGAAGCCTGAATATTTTGCACTTCTTCCAACGTCTTTGCTTCCTCTGAAATCAGATAAAAAACCTTATCGATACCCAGCCCCAGATCATCTGCATGAATACCGACTTCCTGTCTTTCCTTGAAAAACTTTCCAAATGTCACTGCATTGCAGAATACGTTCCACTTATTTGTCGATACGGTAATCTCTCCTGTCGGAGCCGAAATGTCTTTATATTCTGCATTGATTTCGACATCACCGTCCGGCATGATAAATACAGCTGTCGCTGAATGGCTGTCCGTGTTCTCTGTAAAATCAAGTGCAGTATTGCCTGCCCACCGGTCAAATGCCATACCCTGTGCCGCACCTGCCGCAGTTATAGTGACAATGTCGCCTGCTGCATATTCTCCCGAACCGGTTCCATTGCCTACAATCACCTGATGCTTCTGCACCGGTTCAATATCTTTATCGGTAAATTCCACCGTACATTCTGCAAATATCTTATCTTTCTGGGCTTTTACCGCGCCGACTGTTTCAATATTGCCTTCATCATATCCGTTCGGGAAAAATAAAAAAGTATATGTTCCCGTCTTTGCCCCCGGATATGCTTCTAAAAAATAACGGTTTGGATAATTTTCTCCGTCCGTTACCAGCGCGACAGCTTCGCCCCAATTGGTTTCATTCAGACTTTCCGCATCTTCACTTTCCCAAAGTGACGTTTTCATAACCAAAACACTGCTTCCAAGCCAGTCGGTCACATCAGCACCGTCCATTAATACTCCCTGACTGTTATAACAGTCAATATCAAAATACACCGTATCATCAGGAATTGAGCCGTCTTCCTTTTGGAAAATGCGGTTGATATTTACCGTTTGCGGTGCAGACTGAATCACCAGTCTGCCAACAGATAAGTCTTCTTCCTCCGGCTGCTTTGTCGTTGCTGTCCAGTTCGACTGTGTATCCACGGTATATTTAAAAAACCAGCCTGCTTTTGCCGGTGCAAAGCTTTCCTTAGCTGCCTTGCCCTGCGCCGTTATATAAGTATAACCTTCCGTGAAAACGGATGGAAACAGCTTATTACCGACTGCCGCCTTTGTTGTACCTGTTACATCCTTATCAATAATGACCTGATTATCCTTTTTTAATACAATATAGCCGTCTGCGATATTGTCTGACGTCTGATTTCCGGTGAAATTTCCTTTAATTTCAACGAAGATACTTTCATCATACTCTGTCAGATTTAAAGAGGCTTTGTTTTTTACCTCTATATTTTTTAAACTGCCGGATACCAGGCACAGTTCCGCTTCATCATCCAATATAACATTTTCAACATTCTGGATATTGCCGTCTACAGAACATTTCTGCAAGGTCAGACTGGTGTTTTCATTGCCGTAAAAATCTTTTATTTTCGCACTGGCAATAATACTCTCTCCCATGCCTTTCAGCGTAATATCTGCACAGCTGTTATTTTCTGTATGAATTCCTTCACGAATAACCGTTTTTGCATCTGCATAAACTTCTGCGCTGCCTGTATATGCGGTTTTCCCGTCACTCCCGGAATCATGGCTCATGTAAACGGCCTGAATCTTTGTATTTTCAACCGCATTGGTAACAGTTAATGATGCATTTTGTCCGACAACCGTATTTTTAAATCCGCCTGCATAGACTGTTGGGAGCAGTTCTTCTTCTGTTCCCCCAAAACCTCCCAGTCCGGAACCTGCACCACCTTTAACATACGTATCTACACTATCCAGTACCAGACTGTGTCCAGCCAGAAAAATCTCTCTATGTACGACGCTTTGTAAAGCATTCGTAGAAATAAAATGCAATTTTACATTTTGAATCGTAACATGATCACCGGTAAGCTGTACTGCACCTCTGATAATCAGTTCACTGCTGCTGTCCGCCCCTGTTATCGTCACATTTCCCGGTATCATAAGAGGTGTTCCCGCAGCATCCTCTGCAACCGTAATACTCCCACTGACAACAATTAAACTGCTGCCCGCCTGCAATGCCTGACGAAGCTGGCTTTCACTTGTAACCGTAACTGCCCCTGCACGTATATTCGCTGTATCTGCGTATGCATAAGTCATAAATGGAACAACTGTATTGGTTGTCATACACACTGCTGTCACTACGGCTGCTGCCGCAAAAATTCTTTTTCCTCTTGTAATGTTTTTTCTCAATAGCGCCTGCCTTTCCATACATTATTGTACATGTTTTATTCTTTCGTTTTTATAGTAGCAATTTAATATACCATATCTATTGATTGGTGTCTATAAAAAATTATTATTTTTTATCCTGATTTTTTATCCTGAAACATATTTTGCTATCGTTTCTATCAGCTTATCCGCATCCAGCGGCTTTGACACATGCTCATTCATTCCCGCCGCTTTGCAGTCTGCCACATCATCCGAAAAAGCATTTGCCGTCATTGCTATGATTGGTATCGTCTTTGCATCCGACCGCTGAAGCGAGCGGATATTTTTTGCCGTTTCAAGTCCGCTCATAACCGGCATCATCAAATCCATCAATATAATATCAAATGTGCCGGGTTCAGCCTGTTCAAACAACTCCAATGCTTCTTTTCCGTTCCATGCTTTTGTAACAATCATGCCTTCATTCTCACAGATGAAATCTGCAATTTCCATGTTAAGCACATTATCTTCCGCAAGCAGAACTTTCATGCCGTCAAGTACAACAGTTTTTGCTTCTTCATCCTGCACTGTATACTGTTCCTTCTTCTTATCCACCTGAAACGGCAGTCTTATTACAAATGTTGTGCCTTTCCCTTTTTCACTGGTATAATCAATTGTTCCCTGCATTACCTCTACAATTTTTTTGACAATCGGAAGTCCCAGTCCCGTGCCGCTGTAAACGGTCTGCATCATCTCTTTTTCCTGAGCGAACGGTTCAAACATATGCTCCTGAAAATCTTTACTCATACCAATTCCTGTATCCTGACATATGAATTCCAGCATGACTCTGTTAAAATCAGATGTACTCTCTGTTTCTGTCACAGATGTCGTCACCGAACCACCTTCTTTATTATACTTAATGGCATTTCCCATAATATTTAAAAGAATCTGCCGCAGATGTAACGGACTGCCGATTAAATGCCAGTGCATGAGCTGTGTCTGTATCGGATAAAAACAGACATTTTTCTTTTTTGCCTGTACCGTTAAAATAGACATTACTTCATTTAAAATATCCTGCAAATCAAAAGAATCTTCTGAAAGCTGGATTTGTCCGGATTCGAGTTTATTCATATCCAGAACATCATTGACCAAGTCCAGCAGAAATCCGGAAGCCTCCCAGACTTTTTCACGACAATCGCTCTGTTTTTCCAAATCATCCTTATAATACCTTCCGATTTCTACCATACCCCTGATTCCGTTAATCGGTGTACGGATATCGTGGCTCATTCTGCGTAGAAAATCTGTCTTTGCTATATTAGCACGGACTGCTTCTTCCATGGACTGCTTTAATTTTAACTGATATTCCACCTCTTTTTTCTGCTGTGCTTCAATAATCTTTAGCTGCTCATTTAATTCCCGCATATGAACCCGCCCGGATTTATTTCTTGCCACCGTTGCAGCTGCCCAGATAAGCATGGAAATACATAATGCCAAAAGAACTGTCCTGCGTGTTGCCGCAAACACTTCTTTCTGTGGATAATATACGTATAAATTATAATCCCTGTATCGTCCTTTTCCGCCACAATAACGGTGTCCGTCACTTGTAAAATATACCAGATTATCTGAGAGTTCTGTGGAACGTAATTCCTGTATAACCGGAATTTCCGTGGTTTGACAATTCTCGTATTGCGCATCATTTGTTCCGTAAATTTTATCATCAGCTGCTATAAAAAGGGTACCATTCATATCCATGGCATATCCGGCAAGCAGATTATTGACTGCCGCATAACTGTCTGTCAGACGGTCTGTATCCTGATAACAGTAGCAAAATACAACTCCCGGACTGTCTGTTCTGGATATTGCTGCCAGATCATACCATTTATCGTTTTTCTGAATCCGTTCTGCATAGATTTTTTTAGAATATTTTGTAATCTCGCTGATTTTTTTATCCCGAATCAGTTCTTTCCAGGCATCATAATCCAGTCCGACATTGCTGT
>ERZ772937.1961-NODE-1961-length-13695-cov-2.853226_pt1 | contig 13695 bp, 7 predicted proteins | sample MGYA00512113_ERZ772937 | MGnify/ENA primary metagenome ERZ772937 (study PRJEB29015, sample SAMEA2737649) | human gut metagenome | biome: human gut; feature: human-associated habitat; material: faeces | place: China | collected 2012 ... | reverse complement strand
GACAGTTTGCAGCCGGCGGTGCAGTAAACATTGAATGTAGGGTAAAAAGAAAAGATGGGACTACCGCATGGCTTTCAATTTCAGCGAAAACCCTGTTACATATGTCGGAAAACAGATTTTTCTGTTCCTGCCTGGACATAACAAAATCCAGGAACAATGTTGAAAATATGTTTAAGGCAAAACATGAGATTGATGTTATCGCAAACAGTATTCCGGGAGGAGTTTTGAAAATCCGTATGAAAGATATGAAGATTCTTTATGCCAATGACGGATATTATATGTTGTCAGGATATTCGAGAACTGAATTTCATATAAATTTTGGAGACTACTGTGATAAAATAATTTACCCTGCTGACATGAAGATGGTTAAGAGTGTTTTTGGAACGACTGTCGAGAATAATGGTCTTCTTGGTTTTGAGCATCGCATCGTTGGCAAGACCGGTCATACAAAATGGCTTTATGTGAACGGCCGCAAGATTGATGATGAGAGCGGTGAGGATGTATATTTATGTGTTCTTATGGATGTTACATCCAGAAAAAGCATGGAGGCAGAGTTTGAGGAGAATATCAGAAGATTTAAGTATGTCTCAGAGTATTTAAAGGAGACTATGTGGACATATGACATAAATAATAAAACTTTTACGAGAAGTGGAAGTCTCGGCGAATCGTTTTCAAAAGAAAACTTTTTAAGGACATGGGATGACCTGCCTGAGATGCTTGAACTTTTCCATCCGGATGATGCAAAGATATTTGAAAAGAATGTAAAAAACAGAATTGAAAATATCGGAAGCAGCCGCTATATATACAGGATAAGAGATAACAGTTCAATGTTTAGAAATGTTGAGATATGTGCTGTGTCTGTATCTGATAATGGCGATGATAAGCCGGATAAAATTTATACGGTTACCAGACTTGTAGATAATGCCGAAGAAATTTCATCAAGACTCGACCATGAGAGAGAAGAGATTTCAGAGCGCAACAAGCTTGTAAATATGGCTAAGTCAGCACAGGCACAGGCTGAGGACAATATTACATCACTTATGCCGTATGCTTCATTTATGAATAAGGCAGAAAAAATTCTTAGTGAGAGAAAAGAAAAAGAGCATTATGCACTTGTATGTGCCGATATAAATGAGTTTAGAAAATTCAGCCATCATTATGGTTTTTCAATAAGCAACAGGATTTTGGAAGAATTCTCAAAAACACTTCTCAACAATCTTGCAAAAGAGGGTGTTTGCTCACGAGTTGACGGAGATTATTTTGTATTGCTCACAAAATATGAGAGTCACAAAGAGCTTCTGCGTATGATGTCCGAGATGGTAAGAGCAAGAAATGTTGCTGAGGAAGAAGAAAAGGATGTAAATATAGAGTTTGGAACTACCACAGGAATTTACCTTGTTCAGGAGTCAGACTGTGAATTGCTTGAAATGCTTGAAAAGGCAGATATGGCAAGAAGAAGCATAAAAGGGCTTCGTGGAAACCATTATGCGATATATACCGATGACCTTAAGAGTGAGCAGTTTAAGGAAGAAGAAACAATAAGTGAAGTTTATGATGCGGTAAGAAATAATGATATAGAGATATGCTATATGCCTAGAATAAAAGGTGACAGGGAAAATATTGTCGGCTGCAAGGCTGTTCCGAGAGTACAGTTAAAGGATGGTCATGTCCTTGAATCTGATGAATTGACAAGACTTATTGAGCGCGGCGGAAAACTGAGCAGTTTTGCATTGGCTACTTTATCGACAGTATGCTGCAGTGTCGGGGCATGGAAAAAACTTGGAAACAAAATCGTGCCGTTTTCAATAGAAATGACGGCGAGCGAGCTTTCAATACATAATGTTGTCAAAAAAATAGATGATATTGTTGTTAAAAAGAATGGACTTGAACCAAAGGATGTTATCATAGAAATTCATGAGAGGTATCTTGCGGATATGACAACGGTGCTTGAAATGGCAATAGAGAAGCTGTGCGGCAGGGGTTACAATGTAGTTATAAGCAGATTTGGAACAGACCACACGGCTATCCACTCTATCAGAAAGTTAAATGTAACGGGAATCAAGTTCCACGGAGAGTATTTCAATGAATACATGACATCGGAGAAAGAGTGCATTATATTAAGTAAGACCGTTGAGATGGCAAAGAGTCTTGGACTAACAGTTACCTGTGGAGGAATACACACGCCTATGCATGAGGAATTTGCTAAAAAGATAGGCTGCGAGATGTTTGAGGGTGATATGTATTACGGTGCAGTCAGGGCAAATGTATTTGAAAAATGTTTTCTGTCAAATTTATAAGAACTGTAATTTTATAAAAGAGATTCCCGATTTTACAGAATAGAGCAATAAGCAGTTGGGACTTGTTTATAATAGTGCAGTAGGAAAGAAAAATATTTTTGCTGTTTACATCTGTGGGATGACAGTCAATGTTTCAGGTTGCAATATTTCGATAATATGTGTAAAATAAAATGGATGTCGGGTGACATTTAAGCATGATGCAGCCGGCAGCGAAATTCGTTTATAAACGGCTTTAAAATTTAGCTTTGAAAAGCCGTATGATTATGACTATTAAAATGATAAAAGAAGTAAAAGGAGATAAAAGATGATAGACATAAAATTTCTGAGAGAAAATCCGGATATTGTAAAGCAGAATATTAAAAACAAATTTCAGGATGACAAACTTCCTTTAGTAGATGAAGTTATAGAGTTCGATACTAAGTCAAGACAGGCAAAGCAGGATGCAGATGCACTCCGTGCTTCAAGAAAATCAATTTCAAAAGAAATCGGTGCACTTATGGCTCAGGGGAAGAAAGAAGAAGCTGAGGCAAAGAAAGCAGAAGTTTCAAAGAATGCTGAAAAACTTGCGGAGTTAGAAGAACTTGAAAAAGAGTATCAGGAAAAAGTAAAAGAGAGAATGATGGTCATTCCAAACATTATCGATCCTAGTGTTCCTATAGGTAAAGATGACAGCGAAAATGTTGAGATTGAGAAATTTGGTGAGCCTGTTGTTCCTGATTTTGAAGTGCCATATCACACAGAGATTATGGAAAAATTTGATGGTATAGACCTTGATGCAGCAGGAAAAGTTGCAGGAAACGGTTTCTATTATCTTATGGGAGATATTGCAAGACTTCATTCAGCAGTTATTTCATATGCCAGAGATTTTATGATTGACAGAGGATTCACATATTGCATACCACCATTTATGATTAGAAGTAATGTAGTTACCGGTGTTATGAGCTTTGCTGAGATGGATGCCATGATGTATAAGATCGAGGGAGAAGATTTATACCTCATCGGAACAAGTGAACATTCAATGATCGGTAAATTTATCGACACTATTGTTGATGAGAAAGAGCTTCCAAAGACTCTTACAAGCTATTCACCATGTTTCAGAAAAGAGAAAGGTGCTCATGGTATAGAGGAGCGTGGAGTTTACCGCATACATCAGTTTGAAAAGCAGGAAATGATAGTTGTATGTAAACCTGAAGAAAGCAAGATGTGGTTTGATAAATTATGGCAGAATACGGTTGACCTGTTCAGAAGTCTTGATATTCCTGTCCGCACACTTGAGTGCTGTTCAGGAGATCTTGCAGACCTTAAGGTTAAATCTATTGATGTTGAAGCATGGTCTCCTCGTCAGAAGAAATACTTCGAGGTTGGAAGCTGTTCAAATCTTGGTGATGCACAGGCACGCCGACTTCAGATTCGTGTTCGTGGCGAGAATGGTGAAAAATACTTTGCACACACCCTCAACAATACGGTTGTTGCACCACCTAGAATGCTTATCGCATTTCTTGAGAACAATCTTCAGGCAGATGGAAATGTACGTATTCCTGAGGCACTCAGACCATATATGGGTGGCAAGGAGTTTTTAGGTAAATAATCATAACATTTAGATTTGTTTTATTGCAGACCGTAATGTTACATCTATTAAGGTATGTCATTGTCTGCATATACTATACAGCAGATGAATTGGAGGGATTGCACATGACACTTGACAGAAAAGACTTTAAGAAAAAGCTGGATGAAAATGTGCATGAATGTGCACAGTGTGGTCGTATATTAAATAAGGTGTATAAGGATGACCTTTGTCCGGAGTGCAAGGATTTGAATTTGTTTGCGGAAGTAAAAGATTATATCCGGGAAAATGATGTAAAAGAAATAGATGTTGCAGAACATTTTGGAATACCTGTTTCAAAAGTCCGCAGATGGATAAAAGAAGGTCGTATTCAGTATAAAGAAGGGGAAAATATTACACCAATTCATTGTCAGATATGTGGAAAAACCATAGATTTTGGTTCTGTATGTCCTGAATGTAGAAGGAAAAATGGTCTTCACATATATGCAAAAAAATCTTATAGTGATGATGATATACAAAGTGCAATGAGATTTTTAGGTAAAAGTGAAGAGGGCAAAAGATATTAGTATAAAGAATAAAAAAGAAGCAGTGCGGTTTTTTTCGTGCTGCTTCTTTTTTAATGTAGTAAAATGCTAGTAATGTAATGCCAATGAGAATTGCTTTGCTATTTTATATTCAAATTGTATAACAAATTGCACAAAACAGCACTGATTTCTGTGGCTTTTTATAAATGTAAGAAATGATATGATAGATTTAGATTTCAAATGTTTTGTATTGATTGCAGCAATATTTTGTGGATATATATTGCGTCAAAGTCAGCTTATATATCGTTATAAATAAATAAGCAGGTTGTTTGCTGAATTGATTATATGCTGTGTTAATCATTGATTATGACAGTTTTACAAACACAAAAAAGCATAATGAAAAAAGGGGAGGAGTAAAATGATAAGATTAGAGAATATATACAAATATTACTATTCTGAGTCATCGGTCACACAAGCACTCAGAAATGTAAATCTTGAATTTTCAAAAGGTGAGTTTGTTGCCATTACCGGAGAGAGTGGCAGTGGAAAGACGACGCTTTTAAATGTGATAAGTGGTATTGATACATACGACGAGGGCGAGATGTATGTCAATGGACAGCCTACATTCCAATATGATGATGACGACTGGGAGGCGTACCGCCGAAATAAGATAGGCTTTGTTTTTCAGAATTACAATCTTATAGGTCACTATACCGTACTCGACAATATGATAAGTGCACTCCTTATACTCGGTGTCGGCGAGAAGAAAGCAGAGAAAAAGGCGTTAAAATATCTTGAGAAAGTCGGACTGAAAGGTTTTGAGAAAAGCAGGGCTTCAAAACTTTCAAGCGGTCAGAAACAGAGACTTGCCATCGCAAGAGCACTTGCAAAAGAGACGGATATTATCATGGCGGATGAGCCGACAGGAAACCTTGACAGCGAGACTGGACTTCAGATAATAAAACTTTTGGCTGAATTATCAAAAGAAAAACTTGTTATCATGGTAACTCACAATTATGAACAGGCACAGGACTATGTGACGAGAAAGGTTAAGATACATGATGGTGAGATAGTGCTTGATGTGGCAGTAAATACGGATAAGAGGATAAATGATAAAGCTGAACAGCCGAGTGATGATAAAAATGCGGATGCCGGGGAAAAATTAAGAAATCAGTCGAAAAACACACAGGCAGATTTAAAAGATAAGAAAAGTTTATTAAAATCAGAAAATGAGAGTACGGATAAAAATACAAAACACATAAAAGAAGATTTAAATCAAAAGAGGAAAGAAGAAAACAGCATCGCAAGGTATTTTGCGTGGAAAAACTTTTCTACCCAAAAGTTAAGAGGGCTGTTGTTTATAGTGTTTTTTATGGTTGTTTCAACTGCATCATTCTTGTTTTTAGGTCAGATATATTCCAATATTGATGATTCATCAACAAAAAAATATGACGATTCAGTTTATTATAACGGTGATAAGACAAGAATATCCGTAAGGAAAAAAAACGGAACATCATTTAATAAGAGTGATATAGAAAAACTGAATAAGATAAAATATGTAAAAAATACAGATATATGCGACAAGGCAGATGATATAAATTATTACTGCGAGGAGGGAAAGGATTATAAATATTCATATGGTGCGGTAGAGTCAGATGGTTCATCATATGGTGCATTGGATCCGGATGATTCATCATCTTCATATAGCATCCGTACACAGTCGGAGAACAACTGGACATTTGCAAAAGGTATTAAAAAAGCCGTAAAACAGGATATGAATGTTAATTTTATCAAAAAAAATAAGTTTATGAGGTCAGTTAGCTGCATTACAAAATCAGACCTTGTGAAAGGAAGGCTTCCAAAGAAAAACAACGAGGTTGTCGTATATTCAAAGGACAGTTCAGTAGTCGGAACGACGAAGAGGTTTTATTTTACGGCAAAAAACATTTGGGGAATGGACGGATATTACTACGAGGATATGAAGATAACAGGCTGTCTTAAGGAAGAGACAGAGCAGGAATATTTTGCTGAAAGCCTTTGTAATATGCTTTCATCATCGGCTGATGGAGCAAAATTTAAGATTGATTTTATGTATGATACAAAGACTGACAGTTATCAGGGAAGTTACAAATTGATTCCGATATACAGTGAAACAAGGGATAACCTGTATGACAGTAGTGTGGACATGACTGAGGATGAGGACACAAAAGACAGAGATTATGATTATAGGAATGGAGTGCCATCCGGCGAAAAAGCAAGAGCTTCATGCAATACACAGGTTACATTAAATAATTTAGGTACTTATGATGAAACATACGATGAAGATGCAACTGCGATGATGGGAACAGACAGACTTACCATCACCAAAAAAGATAAAAATGGTGAGCTGACAGGAGAGAGTGATAAGCTTGTGCTTGAAGTGACAAAAGAAGTGACTGATTATTCGGACAGGTTTATAGAAATTTCAAAGCATCTTTATTATAAGTATTTCAAGAATGAGAGCAATCAGGCAGCGGTTTATATCAGCAATTATGCAAAGACGGATAAAGTTATAAAAAGTATTGAAAAGCTTGATAAAAACTATGAGGCTGTAAGTGCCTATAGAATGTCACTTGGAGAATATAATGATGAAAAAGTATCAGAGCGGCTTGTAACACTTGGAATAGCACTTGGAGTTCTTGTAATGCTTATTATACTTGAAATATTTATTCTTCGTTCACTCATGAAGATTAAGATTAAAGATTATTTTGTACTTAAATTTATAGGTATGAAGTTAAATACGATAAACAAGATAAGTATTATGGAAATGTTTTCGTATTGTGCGGTCACGATTGTTTTTGTGATAGTGGCGGCAAATATTATCGCATTGTGCGGCAGCCGTGTAATGATTGATATGCTTGCCTATTATACGATACCATTTTATCTGATTTTTATAGTGTATAATCTTATCTTGTGTGGTGTTACGGTAAAAGCGTTTAATAAGTTACTTGTACAACGAATGATTAAGAATTGATGTATGAGCAGGCAGAAGAACGGATTGCAAATATCGGCATGACTTGTACCGGAGGGAGGCTTGAAGGATGATCAGAGTTAAAAAATTAAATAAATAATGAACTCCATGTGTTAAATGATATAAATCTGGAGTTTGAAAATAATGGACTTGTCGTAATCTTAGGTGAGAGCGGTTCGGGAAAAACAACGCTTTTAAATACGATAGGCGGACTTGATGTGTTTGCCGATGGTGAGATAGATTATGACGGTGAGACTGTAAACAGATATTCGCCAAAGAAGATAGAAAAAATAAGAAATGACAAATTCGGATATATATTTCAAAATTATTATCTTTTGATGGATAACTCTGTTGAGTATAATGTAAAACTTGCACTTAGCGTTTATGATATGACGGATGAGGAGAAGCAGGAGCGGACGGAGTATGTTCTGGATGCCTTAAATATGGGGCGTTACAAAAAGAAACTTGTCTCGGAACTTTCAGGTGGACAGCAGCAGAGAGTATCTATAGCAAGAGCACTTGTAAAAGCACCATCAATAATACTTGCCGATGAGCCGACTGGAAATCTCGATGAAGAAAACACGATAAACACTATGAGTCTTTTGAGAAATATCTCAAAGGAATGTCTTGTAATAGTTGTATCACACGAAAAACGCATATCAAAATTTTTTGCTGACAGGATAATCGAGATACAGGACGGACAGGTAAAGAAAGATTATAAAAATAAAGCTACAAAAAGCTATGAAAAGGCGGACGACTCTAATATATATTTAAGAGAGCTTTCAAAAGAGAGCATGGAAAATGATGATTTTAGGATAAATATATATAAGGACAGCCGGCAGATAAAGGGTAATGCGGATAAAGAAAATAGTAAAATAATATCCGGAGAAAATATAAGTGAAAAAATAAAAACTGTGGCTGCACAAGATAAGGAAAATCAAGGGAATGAAATAAAAAATGAGACTGACAAGATAGTGCTCAATTTTGCATGGAAAGACGGAAAACTCTACATACAAAATCTTTCTGACACAGAGATAGCTTTTGAAGGGGAGGAGTCAGGTTGTCAGATGGTGGATGACAAAAAGCCACAGATAGACATAAGCAGTGTCGATGAGATAGATTATTCGCTTGAAAAGCCAAAAGCAGGCAGAACTGCAAAGCTTCCGTTTAGGGAGATAGTAAAAATGGCGAGAGAAAATTTAAAACTTCTCGGAAAAAAACAGGCATTTATGATAGGAACGCTTTTGATGGTATCAGTGCTGTTATCCGTAGGTGCGGCGGATTTTACAAATCGTATGTCGATAGATAAACAGAGTGTTGTGAAAAGTGATTCTCATGTTGTTACGGTGCAGTTAAGTCCGGTGGAGGGGGTTTTTGACGATCAGCTCAATAAAGCGGCGAAAGATTTTATCGGAAAAATAAAGCAGGAAAACAAATATTCAGATATGGCGATAAAATATAACGGATACAGTCAGCTTGGGGGAAGTGTTGCAAAACTTAGCGGATATTCGTTTATTTCAAATAAACATTTGAAAAAATCATCACTTATATGTGGAAAAATGCCGGAAAACAGGGATGAAGCGGTAGTCGATAAATGGGTGCTTGAAAACTTTATGAAATCGGACAGTGCCATAGCACCGTTATACAAAAAAGTTGATGATTTTATCGGAACAACGATAATATCACCGGCAAATCAGATTGAGTTTAAGATAACAGGAGTGTCCGACACAGGAGAACCGGATATATTTGTTGAAGAAAATAAACTGCTAGGTCTTTCATATTCTGCTATGAATCTTGCTTCACTTGATGAGATGAAACGGCTTTATGCGGATAAAAAAGGCAGTGGAATAAAATCAGATACTAAGCTTGAAAGCAAAAAAGTGCTTGCGAGAAAATCCATATATAATCAGGATAAGATGATGGGTTCATTTTTGTTTACGGATCAGAGGTATGGAACATTTGAGATTGTAGGGTATTTCGATGATGATATAAATGTAGATTATATTGCAAATGAGCAGGACTGCGAAAATATACGAACTACTTATAATGCATATTCAAAGTCATTTGATGTTTATACTGATGATGTAGACGGTGCAATAAAATATTTAAAGAAAAAAGCATCAGCTTACAGAAAAAAATATTTTACGACGAGTGTAAAATGCCAATACAATAATCAGCTTAACAAATATAGGGAAAAGCGTAAAATGAATGTTGGTACAAAAAATATTGTCACAATCGCACTTGCGTTACTTGCATTTATAATGATATACTTTTCAATAAAATCAAATGCTGTTTCGAGAATAGAAGAACTGACGGTTTACAGACTTCTTGGAATAGAAAAGGGAAGCATACTACAGGCATATGTACTCGAAATGATGATGCTTTGTGCATACACCGTACTGCCGGGGGCATTGATAACAAGCAGTATTATAAAATTTATGGCACAGGTGCCATCGCTTCAGATAAAAATGATATATCCGTGGTGGGCGGTTCTGCTGCTGATAATCATTATTTTTGCAATAAACATAATACTCAGCATACTTCCGGTAAACAAGATAATATCAAGACCACCTGCAGAACTTGCGGTAAAGGACTGATGGATATGCAGCGAAGAAAGAATAAAGATAAAAGAAAGGAAATCAAAGACATGGAAACAAGAGTAGAGAAAACAATAGAAAGACACAATAAAGGATATAACTGTGCACAGGCGGTTGCCTGCACATACTGTGACCTTGTCGGAATGGACGAGGAAACAATGTTCAAGGCAACAGAAGCATTAGGACTTGGAATGGGCGGCATGGAAGGAACCTGCGGTGCACTTACCGGTGCGTGTGTTGTAGCAGGAATGAAAAACAGTTGCGGAGACCTTGAAAATCCTGTAAGTAAAGGTGAAACATACAGTTATTCAAGACAGATATTAAAAAAATTCCTTGACCAGAACAAAGCCACACGCTGCAAAGACTTAAAAGGTGTGGAAACAGGAGTTGTCTTAAGAAGCTGCCAGGACTGCATAAAAGATGCTGCAAAGTTTTTGGAAGAAGTAGTGTTTGCCGAGTAAGTAAATTACAGATATTTTCAGAACTGTTACATTCAGCCATAAAATAAATTTCTCTCCCCCTTTAAAAATAATAAAAGTTGTGGTATATTGTAAATGAGTACAATTTTTTAGATGAAATTTTTTATCTGAGTTATTATAAATAAGGAAAGTGAAGATAGTAAATGAAAAAGAAAGGGGATGTTTGAGATGGATACCGCTGTTTATAATCATCTGATGACGCAGTATCGACCAAAAGAGCTGACTAAATATGATACACACAAAGCATCAGAACTTAGAAGTGTTGTAAATCAGATTGCTAAAAAAACAAAGACATCTCCGATATATATGGTTAGGCTTACAGATGCAAAACAGTCATATGCACTTGGTGTCAAAGAGTCGTCCATGCTTCTTGGGACAGGACTTAAAGAGCTTTCAGACACTTCAGCAGATGGTGTTTTTTCTAAGAAGAAAGCATATGCATCTGATCCTGAAAAAGTCGGAGTTGAAATAGTAGATGAGGACGAGGAAAAACTTCCCGATGAGTTTTCACTTAAAGTTGAGAAGCTTGCCACTCCACAGTATAACATTGGAAATCCGGTTTATGGTTCAAGCCAGAGTCTTCCGGGGGGAACATACAAGTTCAGGATAAGTGTTCTTGATGATATGTATGATTTTCAGTATAATATTAAAAAAGACTCGGATAATGCGGAAGTTATGAATGGAGTTGCGTCATTTATAAATAAAGCAAATATCGGTCTGAATGTTGGAGTCGTTCCAAATGATAGCGATGACAGAGTAAGGATGAGTATTGTTTCCGATGCAACGGGAAACAGCGGAGACGAGAGGATATTTACACTCACTGACAGAAACAGTGACGGAAAGCTGGGGATAGTCGATTATTTTGGATTAAATGAGCAGGAAAAGAGTGCAACAAGTTCAAAATTTTATATGGATGGCGTAGAAAAGAGTACACTGGCAAATGAATTTACCATTGGAAAAGCACTCAGGGTATCATTAAAGGGAACAAATATTGACGGTGACGGTATCAGTATCCGGTACAGACCCGACAGTGAGAAGATACTCACGAGCCTAAATAAAGTAAAAGATGCTTACAATTATATGATAGAGGGCTCAGATGAGTACGCAAAGATAACAAACAAGACATCAAAACTTGCGTCAGAACTTAAATATCTTGTCGAGCCGTTCAAGTCAGAGATGGAATCGTGTGGTCTTTTATTTGAAGAAGACGGCACGATGAAAATAGATGAATCACTTGCAACTCAGGCGATTAACGATGGAGATATGCAGAAGCTTTTTGCATCAGATTCGGATTTATCAAAACGCCTACTCGGTAAAAGTGAGAGTGTAAAACTTGACCCTATGGAGTATGTAGACAAACTTCTTGTCTCATACCCAAACTACACAAAAGAGGGTGTGGGTTACTCTTATATCACTTCGCTTTATAGCGGAATGTTGTTTAATTACTATTGCTGATTGTCTGGTAAGATACGAAGAAAAGCCTCATTACCATTGGGTGATGAGGCTCTTTTTGTTATTTAACTACAGCGTCAGGTGCATCATCATCTGTCTTGTCATTAGAAGAATTGTCAATGGAAATCACGACTTTATGCGGCAGACACACGATAGTCTCGCCCTCATATCTTATACTGTGCTTTTTAACACAGGTCTGGTCAGGGCAGTCGGCTTCGGTCATGTCGGCAGTACCGCCGCTTATTTTAAGAACATTTTTACCGCCGTTTACTCCATTTATCGTAACGGTCTTGTCAACATCAATGGGATAAGAAGCGGTAACTTTGCCATCAACCTTAACTGTGACAAACTTACCTGATTTATTAAAATATAACTTGTAAGCCGCAAAACAAATGACAGCGGCGACGGCAACGCATATGATAAGGATAATGTCATTGCGTTTTTTTGTATCTTGTAAATTCATGTTTAAAATCCTTTCATTATAAATAATGGTAGGTATTTGCGAAACTAATTGTATGTTGTGTTAATTGCACAGCTATAACAAATAATACCGTCGGCACGCTTTCGCTATGTTGTCGTTCGTAGCAGTACATAAATCAGCAAAAAACGCTGATTAAGTGCTGACGACGACAAAAATGCCGACTAACACTATTTGTTATACCTGCACAATTTAATGAAGTTTTATGATAGTTTCGCAAATGCCTAATGAAAAAAAAAACCGACACTTCCGGGAACTTTTCTGCCCAGACGGTCGGCTGTCAAACTGTTATACTCCCTGTGGTCACTTCCACTTCCGTCAGTCATATAACTAAGTTTAGTTTATCATAATTTATTTCACTCTGCAAGTTCTTTTTCTTCTATTATCTGCTTTGCTTTTCTCTTTACTTTAGCTTTGAAATGTTCCCTGTCTACCGCAAGGGCGAGTCCCATCTCCGCCATCGTAAATACGACTGCTGAACCTCCATAACTTATAAATGGCAGTGATACACCTGTGTTTGGTATTATCATAAGAACGACAAATATATTTACAACAACCTGGAGTGATATATGTATCGCAATGCCTGCAACCATAGCACGACCAAATACCGTTTCTGCTCTCCCTGCTATCTTAAATAACTGATAAATAAGGTATATAAACATCATTATCAGTATCCCTGCACCAAGTATCCCAAGTTCTTCACATATAACGGCAAATATCATATCGTTCTGTGCCTCAGGAATTTTAGAAAGCTTCTGGACACTGTTTCCAAGTCCTTTTCCGGAAAATCCTCCTGATGCAACCGCATAGAGTGCCTGGAGGGACTGATAACTCTCATCATCCGCATATTTAAGCGGTGCAAGCCATCCCAAAAAACGCCTGGTTCTGAAACTGTAATCCTTGGGATTTACATTCAATTTGATAAGATTTCTAAGGTGATTTATATAATAATATACACCGACACCTCCGGCTGCAACAACTCCAATATGTATCTTCCAAAATGGAGTCATAATAAAAGTCATTCCGAAAATTATACCGCCGATTATAATGGCTGAGGAAAGATTGGAACTGACTTTAAATAAAAAAAGTACCGAAAGCATTGACGGAATCCATATAAATAACAACACTCTTATTTTGTTTCTGTGATTGATATATTTTGATATCATTGCTGCGACCCACAGAATAATGAGTATCTTTGATACCTCAGCAACCTGCAGTGAAAGCGGTCCTATCTTTATCCATCTAACTGCACCCTTTGCCGCAACTTTAAGCGGTGAAAATAATGTAAGAGTCA
>ERZ772937.1955-NODE-1955-length-13735-cov-4.802705_pt1 | contig 13735 bp, 9 predicted proteins | sample MGYA00512113_ERZ772937 | MGnify/ENA primary metagenome ERZ772937 (study PRJEB29015, sample SAMEA2737649) | human gut metagenome | biome: human gut; feature: human-associated habitat; material: faeces | place: China | collected 2012 ... | reverse complement strand
TATATTGTGCATAATACCAGAAAATGATAATATATATTCATAGGGTTATGTGCGAACTGCACAAAATAAATATATGGGACAAGGAGGAATAAGGAATGCTGGATCAGTCTTATTATCGTAAGACAGACGAGATCATCGAGCACTACGGCAAGAAAGCCGGTTCGCTGATTCCAATTATGCAGGATATTCAGGCGGAGTACCGCTACCTGCCGGGGGAACTGTTAACTTATGTAGCCGAACAGATCGGAATTACAGAGGCAAAAGCTTACAGCGTCGCTACTTTCTATGAGAATTTTTCTTTTGAAGCCAAGGGAAAATATGTGATCAAAGTGTGTGACGGAACGGCCTGCCATGTACGTAAATCTATGCCAGTGTTGGAGGCACTTTGGAAAGAACTTGGATTGAGCAGGAAAAAGCATACGACTGACGACATGATGTTCACCGTAGAGACCGTATCCTGTCTGGGTGCCTGTGGACTTGCGCCTACCATGATGGTCAATGAAGAGGTGCATCCTTCCATGACACCGGAGAAAGCGCTGGCAGTGATTGAAGAATTGAGAGGTATTGGCTGATGATCAAAAACAGAGAAGATTTAATGCAGGTGCGGACGGCGGCCAAAGCGCATATAGAAGACTGTGACTGCCGCATTCTTGTCTGTTCCGGCACCGGCTGTATTGCAACCGGTTCAACAAAGCCGTGTAACCAGCGTTTAACACCTTTGTGATAGATACCAGCTGCTTCAATAAGTATAATACTCATAAGTGCCAGTGCTACCGTGACTCTTAAGTCCTTAGTTGGGGACTTAAAGCCAAACAGTCCGATGATATTGGAAACGCCAATATACAACATAACTGTTGTGAGATAAGGCACATATTTCCTGCCTTTTTCGCCAACCATTCCCTGAACCATATTCATAAGACCTGTTACTATACTTTCTGCAACAGCCTGCCTCTTACTTATATGATCCACTTTAAGGTTTCGGGTAAGTATAAATGCAGCTATAACCAGCACAGCCATAATGATCCATGTGACCACAACTGCCTCTGAAACTGGTATTCCACCCAAAACAGGAATCGTAAAGACGGTCTCACATTGAAGTTCTTCAATAAGCTTCTGTGCTAATTCATTCAAAAAACCATCTCCTTATCCTTTCGTTTTCATACTGCGGATTGTATACCCATTTTTTGTAAATGTAAAGCCAAATAATTTATTTTTTAACAATGATTTTTATAAACATTTTAAAATATATACAATCTCTTGTATCTTATTTAGTACAACTTTAATTATTGCTTAATTTTATTCAGCTAATTTTATATAATCCTCCAGTTATAAAGTCATGGTACATTTCCACTTATTATAGATAAACACTGGCTTTTCTTTGTTTTTTTCCATTTTATTTCCTGTTAAAATTCTTACAGACATTTAAAGTGCAAGTAAATGACTATTGGTCATTTTCACAGTTTTAACAATACTAATTTTGTATTTATGCAATTATACCAATATAAAATTTATATACAAGTATAACATTTTAATATATTTTATATGTTAAAGCCTTGGGAAGTGAATACAAAATACAAGTAAAATACAATGTTATACAACAAATTGTATAAATATTAATATTTTATTAAAAAACTATTTATTTTTATATGCCTATATTTTTTATGTGCCTATTTATTTTTATATACCTATGTTTTTTTGTCACATTTTTCTTCATGTAATTGTATTATCTATACACAGCATATTACAATAATACATATGCTTGTGTTAATATTAGCAATATCCAGATAACAGCAGGGGGAAACAGCATGGGATATAAAAACAACACAAAAGAATATGAACGTATTCTTAAGATGTACAGTAATGACGTCTACAGAATGGCGCTTCTTAAAACCAAAAACGTCAGTGAGGCAGAAGATATATTTCAAAATGTATTCATCAAATTATACACATATGATAAGACATTTGAATCAGATATACACATAAAGGCCTGGCTGCTTAAAGTAACTGTGAATGAATGTATCAACACTATTAAAAGTTCATGGAATTCAAAGGTTATTAAAAGTGTCAATGATAATTGTGAATACGATGATAATTCTTCTATTGTAAGCTCAGATAGCGCAGTAAATAATTCTTCGAGGTATACAAATAATTCTTACGAACCACTAAACAGCAGCTCTTATAAGGATTTTGATATAGATTCGATGTATGTATGGGAAACTGTTGCTGCCCTTCCGCAAAAGTACCGCGATGTAATATATCTTTTCTATCATGAGCAGTACTCAACTGAAGAAATATCAGATATTCTTGGTATATCTACTGTAAATGTAAGAACACGTCTAAAAAGAGCAAGGGAAATCTTAAGAAAAGAGGTGAACGATTATGAATTTTAAAGATGCCTTCGATAAAGACTGCAGCAAAATAAATGTAAGCGACGAGCTTATAAACCGGACTCTTATGGCTGCAATGACAGATGATGATAACTCACATACTATGGACAATCCACATACTATGGATAACTCACATACTATGGATAACTCACATACTATGGATAACCGCACGCCTTATGGCACTGGCAGAGCCGGTTTAAAACATACAGAAAAAGCGTCTTCGCACAAAGGCTTAAGCTATATAATAACCGCTGTTGCTATTGCCGCTGCTGTTACATTATGCATTATATCTTATAATATATTATTACCATCACTGAATAGCAGTCATAGCAGTCCATCATCATCAACTCTTAAAGTATATGCTGGTGAGAACAATGAAGAACTTGGAAAAGGGGGCTTGTCACTTGCATACAGCAGGAATTCTGCTGACCATGCCAGCAACATACAGGCATGGGGACCACAGGGAAAGAACCAGACCATGGTGTTATACTTTGATCTCAACATGCAGCTGACCGACAGCACATCACAAATCAGACGGATAACTTTATCCTCATCTGATGAAAACACACATTTACTTACACGCGAACCTGTTCCTGATGAGATTATCGAAAATAACTATAAAATATCTGAGGAATATGGCATGCAGCATTCTCTTTTCAGACCATCTGCTGATTTTGGATATCATACATTCAGCTTATTTAACTCAAAAGAAAAGTTTCTTTATATAGACCATGCAAACGGATATTCCGCTGATTATAATGACTTTGAACACCTTTATATAAGCTTCTGTCTTTATAACCAGTCCTCTCTTAAAACACAGTTAACCCTTACTGTTGAGTATGAAGATGGCACAACCATTTCAAGAGATTATGAAGCTACTGCTTATGCTTCTGAATTATATATGTTTATAAGGGAATTAAGATAAATATCATCATAAATATTCATTAAAACATTTATTTAAATATTCGTTAAAATACTTGTTTAAATACTTATTTAAATATTTGTTTAATACTCGTTAAAATATTATCTTTTGTTTTAATATTTTTATCCATATGATAGAATATAGCTAAGATGTACATTTAAGTTGCATCTTAGCTCTTTTTATTATAAAGCGCATTCTGCGCAGAAAGCAGGTATTTTATGGCATTACATGTAATGGATGAAGCTAATCGTTGTCTTCAGTGCAAGGTTCCACAGTGTCAGAAGGGCTGTCCTATAAACACTAACATTCCTCTGGCTATCAGACTTCTTAAAGAAAACAAGCTTGATGAAGCTGGTAAAATGTTGTTTGAAAACAACCCTCTTACGACTGTATGCAGTCTTGTCTGCAACCATGAAAACCAGTGCGAGGGGCACTGTGTACTTGGGCGTAAAGGAGCTCCAGTTCATTTTTCTACTATAGAGAATTACATATCCACAACTTATGCTAACAAGATGACCGAAGGTCCTAAACCTTCCAATGGTAAACGTGTCGCTATTATTGGCTCAGGTCCAGCCGGAATCACTATCGCTATTATACTTGCACGATATGGATATCAGGTAACTATATTTGAGGGAAAAGATAAGATTGGTGGTGTCTTAAGATACGGAATCCCTGAGTTCAGACTTCCTAAAGCAGTGCTTGATGATATAGAATACCGCCATCTTGAACTTAAAGGTATTAAGGTACGTCCGAATACAACTATCGGAGGTGCCATAACTATCGAGGATCTCTTCCGTGACGGATATAAGGCAATATTCGTAGGTACAGGTGTATGGAACCCTAATACTCTACATATCAAAGGTGAAACCTTTGGCAACGTTCATTTTGGTATTAACTACTTAAACAACCCTGACAGCTATAAGCTTGGTAAACGTGTTATTGTAATCGGTGCCGGTAATGCTGCCATGGACGTAGCTAGAACTGCCATAAGAAAAGGCGTACGTTACCTCACATGCTTCTCTATAACTAAAGAGGTTGCTGCAAGCCAGTATGAATACAGCTATGCCAAGCTTGAAGGTGTTGAATTTGAATATAATAAACGTCCTGTTGAGATTAAGGATAATGGAGTTATATTCCGTGATATCATAGAGAATGAAGATGGTTCTTTCACTGATGTAGAAGGAACAGACAAGCTGTATGAATCTGACAGTGTTATCATCTCTATAAGCCAGGGACCTATGACAAGACTTGTTAATACAACTAAAGGTCTTAACGCTAACAAACGTGGACTTCTAGAAGCTGATGAAACCGGTCATACATCCCGACCAGGCATATTCGCATCAGGTGATGTTGTAAATGGTGCAAGAACCGTTGTTGAAGCTGTTGCACATAGTAAAATCGTAGCTGAATCCATGCATGCTTATATGCAGTCGCTGGATGAGGCATAGCCATACTCTGTGGGCTTGAGTGTGCTGCACTTGAAGCCCATTTTGTCTCCCTACTAAAAAGAAATTATGACCCTGTTTGTAACAAAGACAAACAGGGTCATAGATTATTTCACCTGTGTAACCACTCCACTATCATCTACATTTGCATTAATACTAACTTTGTTAAGCAGGCTGAATATTCTGTCTTTGTCTGAATCCTCAGTACATATTCTAGTTACACAGCCTGAAAGCGTTCCATCCTGAACTGCTGGAACTACTGATACATCTACTTTTCCATCTGTATCATCATCACCACTTATCCTTATATTAACAAGCATAGTGTCAACATTGTATTCATCAAACCAGAAATTTCCAAGACTGTAGAATATTGGCTTATCTTCATAATACTCTATTCCCTGAAGGCAGTGGCTATGGCCACCTATTATTACGTCTGCACCAGCATCTATATAATCTCTCGCTGTTGACCTCTGAACCTCTTCAAGAACTGTTGTATGCTCTGTTCCCCAGTGAACAACCGCTATTACATAGTCGGCATTTTCTTTTGCTTCTTTAATAGTCTGTATAAAAAGCTCTGTATCATAACATCTTAGTATTCCTGGAGTTGAATCTGTAGCTTGTGGTGTCATCTTATATTTTTCTGCTCTTGAAGCTGCCACTATCGCTATCTTTTTACCATCAACTGTTGCATAATATGGCTTCATGGCCTCATCAAGATTCTTACCGGCTCCTACATAAGGTATTCCTGCAGCTTCAAGTGCTGCAAATGTATCATTCATGGCATCAGCACCATAATCATATACATGATTATTGGCAAGCTGCGCAACATCTACACCTAGCAAATTAAGCACCTTCGCTCTTTCTGGTTTAGCCCTGAAAGTCCACATTTTATTAGGCAATGGCTGCCCTCTGTCACTATAACAGAACTCATTATTTACAAGCGTTATATCTGCAGCCTTCATATATTTTATGAGCTCAGGCGATATACACTTTGTTATATCTCCATCATTTTTATCCAGTTCCTTTGTTGTCGGCTCACCCTCAGCAAGATTAATATCCCCTGTAAATGTCAATGTTATATCATAAGGATGCACATCTCTTGTTGTTACTTCCTCTGTTACAACTTCACTGCTGTTGTTTGTGTTATCAATATCAGCCGCTGTCTCTGATGATTTTCCACATCCTGTAAGCAAGAGCGTACCTGACATTGTTATGCATGCTAGCATTGCTATATTCTTTTTAATATTCTTTTTAATATTTTTTCTCATTACATTCTTTAGTTTACTGACATAATTATGTTTTATCATACAATAACTCCATTCGACATTTACTTATTCTATCTATCATTAATAGTTCTATAATAAGATGTAAAATATTATTTAACAAAAGCTGTAATATGAATCGAATGTTCATTCATATCACAGCTTGTCTGTACCATGTGTACATATAGTATCACCATATAACATCTTTATTATCTTAATTATTTTATGATCTTATTTTATAATCATATTATTTTGCTATTTTATAATCTTGTTTTATAATCATATTACTTTGCTATTTTATAGTCTTATTATGATGTCGTGGTCAAAAACCACCGACTCTGATACCTACGGATTGTTTATTACTACGCACTTCTACAATCCTACCCAATATTCTCATGATTCTGTTCCAATAAATTCTTAGCCTTTTCAAAAGAATCCATATGAACAAGAATGTCACACTTTGCATTCTTATCATTGTTAAGGAATCTTAACAGGCCTGTATGAAACTTCCATCTCTCAAAATATGAAATATTATTCTTTCTAAGCACCTTCTCTATCTTTTTGCATTCATCCTTAGAAACATCCGAACGAATAACTCTCTCCATTGTAGAAACTTCACTCATAACCTGACACCTCTCATCATCTTTGCCTTTATACTTTTAGATTTTATCACATCAATTCTAAAAAATCCACTTAAAATAATTAGGTAAATTATGATAGATACAATCATTTTATAATATCTTTTATCATTTATATGACTTTTGATTAATTATCGTATTTAATTATTGTAAAATATTTTATATGTACTTTTTATAAAAAAGCACATTCAAATAACACATAATTCTCTATAAAAACAATTTCTACAAAAGCAATTTCTACAAAAGCAATTTCTACAAAAGCAATTTCTACAAAAAACAACCGTTTTATGGATTAACCATAAAACGGCTGTCTTATACTATATATTAGGTATATTAGGATATAAACTTATTTAACTCTGTTCTTCTTTCTCTTTACTTCATAGAAGCATACACCACCAAGGGCAAGAACACTAAGTACGATTAATACAACATAGAGTGCTGTATTAGCCTTATCTCCTGTAGGTACTGGAGTACCGATTGTAGGATTTGATGACTTAGTTAACTTCTCTATTGAGAAATCAGCACCAACTCCTGCTGGAGCCTTATCTGTAAGCTTAAAGATGTTACCAAGTGCTATTGTACCATCAGCATTTCTTACAATACCTGCTACTGATTTATTACCATCTAATATAGATGAGTAATCAAGACTTGCAAACCAGTCTGCTGAAACTGTTGTTACTGCTTCACCAGCTGCTGGTGTGTTGAATGAAGTCTTAGAAACTGTATCCCAGTAGAAGTTTGTTGCTTTATATATCTTTGTTAAATCCTGTGAACCAACTGGTTTGATATTTTCTGCAACATCTTCTTTAGCTGTTCTAAATGATATTACTCCTGTAGCTTCAAAATCTGTATTCTTAGCTGAATTTGTATAGAATGCTACGTTAGCACCCTGATTGTTAATTGATGTACAATTCTTTACCTTGATATCTGGGCATGAGTTAGAATCAATACCCTTTGCCTTGTTTGCAAATGCTATTGAATTCTCAAGTACGTGTGAACCAGGCATGCTGTCTCCACCCATCTTGAATCCATTACCGTTACCTGCGTTAGTTCCATCCTCAAGATATCCGTTAGCATATGCTATAGAATTCTTGATAGTTACTGAACCGATAGAACCTGTCTGAACCTTTGCGAAAAGATCCCATCCATCATCTGCATTGTGATGAGCGATACAGCCATCAAATACGTTTCCGTCACCTACTGTAAGCTTAGCTGCGAATCCGTCTGCATCTTCATAACCCTTATCTGCATTACCATATGATGTACAGTTAAGGATTAAGTTGTATGAAGGCCATTCAGCATATGTATCTGTTACATTTAATCTGCTGATCTGAAGTCCTGTGTTACCATTGTGATATGTTTCAATCTGGTCTAATGTGTTGTGGCTTCCTGAAACCTGAAGTCCCTTCTGTCCATCTGCTGAACCTGTTACATCAAATCCCTTGAAATACCAGTAATCACCACCGATAGTCATACCTGTACAGAGTCCCTGGAAGTCAATAACTGGACGAGTCTTTGCATCTGGATCTGCTACCATGTATATCATCTGATCTGCTGTACCATTGATACCTCTTGCAATCTTTAATGGTGATTCAAGCTTATATGTACCTTCTGTAAGAACAATCTGCTGTGAAGGCATTACATACTTAACAGCATCATAGATGCTCATAGGATCTTCCTTAGAACCTGAACCCTTTGCATCTGGTGCAACCCAGATAGACTGACCTGCTTCACCGAATGTCTTATAAGTTACTGTATGATCAATAACTACTGTTTCATAAGATTCCATTGCTGAATATTCGCCATTTGGCTTATATCCTTCTGCTGGTGTAAAGTTTATCTTATATTCATTCTTACCCTTGTTAAGTGTTACACTAGCTGGCTTAACAAGTGTATCTGCCTTTACTTCTACATCAGAAACAACAACTTCTCCCTTAGCATCCTCGATTGATAATGTACCATCACAGTTTGCTGAGAATAAGAATTCATAATCAGCACTACCTGTTGCTGTAGCAGACTGTACATATGTGTTAACTGACACCTTTTCAATAGGTCTTTCTTCTGCTGGTGCATCTTCCTTAGGATCAATTGTTGTAAATGTTATATCTGAGAATGTTGCTGTTGCATTTCTTGATGCAAAGAAACCTGCATATACATAATCAGAATCAATTCTTTCAAGTGCCTCAGTATCATAATACTTCTTTGTTGTTGAATATGAACCATCTGCTGACTCATAAGTTACAAAGTAACCTGTATTATTCTTCTGGATTGTAAGGTACATCTCTGTTATATCTCCAGCATCTGCTGGTGTATTAGTAGAGTTACCTATTATATTCTTAGCTTCTGGATATCTCTGCTCAAGTGGATAAGATGTTGACTTAAAGTTTGCCTGAACAGTTGCTGTATCATTAGCTTCAATAGCAGCAATGTTGTCCTTTGTCACACCTGTCTTTTCCTGTGATGCAAGACCAATCTTCTGAGATACCTTTGTTGCTGAACTATCAGTTGTTACTTCTTTTGCTTCTTCATTCCAGTAATATTCTGTCTTAGAAGCTACTGCCATATAAGAGTTGTTCCATCCTGAACCACCTAACTTATCAGCTGCCATAAGACCGAAGCCTTCCTGTCCATTTGATAATGTCCAAGAATCAACTGTTACCTTAGCTCTTAATGTGAAGTTCTGTGATGCAGGAACTTCTGTATAGTAGAATGACACTCCATCAAAAGAAGCTGGTACTAACTTACCGCTTGCACTCTTGATTGTTACCTTGCCTTCATTAACAGAACCTGTGAAGCTGTCCTTAGATGAGCTTGCGCCGTTACCATAAGTAATCTGTCCCCACTTCTGCTGTGCTTCTTTTGTTACCTTGATTGTTGCTTCCTTAGATGTTGTTGAGTCTTCACCTCTCTTAGCAACTACTCTTACTGAATATTCAGAACCTACTGTAAGTCCCTTTATAGTAGCCTCTGTCTTATCTGCTGCATCTAATGATGCCCAGTTTTTGCCATCATTTGAATATTCAACAACATATGATGTAGCTTCTTTAACTGCTGACCATTCTACAGCAACACTTCCGTTACCTTTGTTGTAAATGCTGCCTATAGCAGATGTTGCTAATGGGAGTACAAAATCTGCTGTCTTTGTTTCTGCGCCTGTCTTGTCTGCTCCGCCATCACGAACTGCCTTGATTGAGAATGTATATTTACCTGATGCACTTGGAGTAAATGTGACACTTGCTCCTGTTGTATCCTTTGCATAACTTTCTGAAGCTACTTCCTTACCTGCTTCATCTGTCATAGTAACTACAACTTTATCAGCACCATCATAACCAATAACCATTGTAAATGGAACTGTTATATTACCATCCCTTGATGTCACATCACCAAGTACTGGTGCAACTACTCCGCTCCAGTCAGCTCTTGCTGGTCTTTCTCCACCTGATGTCTGTGTAACTACTGTCTTTAAGATTCTTACACCTCTATTATTTTCTCCATCCTTAGGTGCTATGATTGAATATGTTCCTGCTACAAGATTAGTGTACTTAATCTCTGTTTCTGGCTTTGTACCTGTTACAGCCTTGATTCCATCAATCTTGTTTCCTGATGCATCTACTAATGCAAGGTCTGATGTATTAGTGCTTCCTGTACTTGTTGCTGTAACTACAACATCTGCTGTTCCTGTTACTGTAAATGTAAGTGCTCCTTCTTCTTTATCATCAGCTCCCTTTGCAAGTTCTGCAGAAAATGTACTGCTGTTTCCTCTTGTTACTTTTCCAGATAATGTAAAGTATCCTTCTGTACCATACTTACCTGCTGCTATATCTGCCTTCTTTTCAGCTGTTGTTATAGCTGTTTCTGCCGATGCATCAAATGTATACACATTATTAGCTGCTGAAACTGCCTTAGCTGCGAATCCAGTAGGAATCAATCCAACTACCATCAAAGCAGCCATAACTAACGCCATTATTCTGCGTTTTGTCTGTCTCTTCATAACTTACCTCCTAATATATTACGGTATACCCGTTGTATCCGGCGAAGTCACCTCAACCGAACTTTGCATCTAGTATCTCATTTTTGTCCACAAAAATCAATGATTATTTGGGTATTTTCCACATTTTCGGCGGTATCGCTAGTTTTATTTTGGATATTTTGTACAAAACTGATGAAAATAATATTAAAAAGCTCTTAAATTTTTGTTGTATACCGGTACACCATGATTTAAGAGCTTTTATAATAACATATTTAATTTTGTAATTATATGATGTAAGGATTGAAAGTCGAAAAATCGTTTATGCTTACTCTTTTATGCACTTTAAATATTTTCAGCACAATTCACAGTTTTAATTTATTTATCTTATACAAAATCAATATAAAAAGTATTAAATAAAGCGTATGTCATTATTCATACACACGCTTCATAAATATTATATTCAATCCTTACTGTTATTACTGTCCTGTCGCACCTTAAGATATATTCTTCCTATCTGCTCTTATTTCTTAAGTATATCATGATACCTTATCCTATTCTCCTTAGCTATATCCAACATGTCCATTGCCTCTTCTTCTGTCAGGCTTAGTTTTTTCATCAGCTTTACTATATTATCTAACTGATTCTTCTCTATTCCTTGTTCTATTCCTTTCTCTATTCCTTGTTCTAGACCTTGCTCTAATCCTTGCTCTATTCCTTGCTCTATTCCTTTCTCTAATCCTTGCTCTATTCCTTTCTCTAGCCCCTCTTCCAGAGCTCGTTCTAATATAGCCTCACTTATATTACACATATCACTCACACACCCTTCCAGTTCTGTTGTCATTTTCAGTCCATAGCCTTCTAGCTGCTGCATTTTTTCTTTCTTCTTTGTACTCGACAGCAGCACTTCCAGCATTGCTATCAACTTATTCTTAGATTCTTCCCTGTTTTTGCTATCTCTTATTCTTATTATAGCACCATTCATTATACTACGCTTTGGCATCCAGTTACTTTTTCCATAAAGAAGCTTTGGCTGTATTCCTAACTCTATTATAGAATCTTCTCCATCCTGCGTATCCATGCATATCCATATGCTGTATATATCCTTTAACTCATCATAATTCGACTTTATGAACTCCACATTTTTCTGGGAAGATACCATTCTTGCCATATAGTAAGCTATTCTTGATTCTATGTGATATCCAAGTTTATTATTAGACGTGCTTCTCTGTGCCTCTACATTTACAAGGAACTTTATTGTTCTGTTATTATAATACAATGGAAATCGTATATCGTAAACTATTTTCCCATCATCCGCATCTATATCCTCTGTTCCTACGCTTTCTATCCTTATACATAGTTTTTCAGGCAATCTTAGTGATACTACTGTTTCGCCTATGCATGGAATTATCTTATCTATACTATATGACCTGAACTCTGGCACAATCACCTTTACAATATTGGCTAGCACTTGCGGATCAGCAAGAACCAGTTTTGCATAGTCATCATGCATAGCCTGCTTTTCTTCTATGCTGGTAAGCGTTTCTGCAAGATTTGTATTTACTTTTAGATATTTCATTTACACCTCCGTAACTCATATTATCTATGTATTAATGTACACGCAATAGATTTTTCTCTGTTATTCATCAGCTATTAATAGTCTGTCATTCATATTTGTTTTTAATAATAGGGGGATTATAATTGAAACAAATTATAGCGGGTATAGTAATCTCACTCTTAACAATAATTCTTAACTATCCTGCTATCTTTTAAGATACATTATAAAAATTATAACTCTGAATTTTTAATTCATTATAATAAACTATAATTCGTGATTCTGAGTTTTATTTACTATTTTTCAGAATTATTTTTTAGCTTTGTTTATTAATTCTTATGTTAATTTCATTTAACAATATATCATACATTTATATTTATTTCAATATGATATTTTAAAAATTTTAAGTAACAAATCTCAAGAAACAATACAAGAATTAGAACATCAGAAATTTTCCTATAAAACATTAAAGCAGAAGATACCATCTTCCCTTAATATGGAATAATATCTTCTGCTTAATTTTCTACTTAGATTTTCCTATTTTTTGCTTAGTTCACTATATTTTTCACAAGTAATATCTTATTAATAATTCTACACCGGTAATATCCAAAATTAATTAACTTTCTACGCCAATGACCCTCTCTCAAGCCACTTGCCACTCACAAATCTTATGGCAAAACATAATGATCTTGCAGCCCAATCTACGAACATTCCTATCCATACACCAAGCACACCAAGTCCAAGTACGACTCCGAATATATAGCTGCTGCCGACACGGAAAAGCCACATAGATATAATGCTGACCGTCATAGTATACTTCACATCGCCTGATGCCCTTAAAGGATTCGACAATGTAAATGAAAGCGGCCATATAAAAAGTGATACAACATTAAAACATCTTAATATAGTGAGAGTAATATGTGTTGCTTCTGGTGAAAGATGAAACCATGAGGCTATAAATCCTGCTGCAAAGAACAGTGGTATGTTACATGCCCAGTCACCAATATAAGACCACCATAGCACCTTTTTTGTATACATTTTCGCCTGTTCTTTCTCACCTGCACCTATACACTGTCCTACAACCGTTATAAGTGCAAGTCCCATAGAAGCAGCCGGTATATTAGCAAAATCAATAACCGTATAACCTACAGAATTCGCTGCTGTTGAGGCTGTTCCAAATGTAGCAACCATGCTTACAACCATAAGCTTTCCTATCTGGAACATTCCATTTTCAATACCGGATGGAATACCTATTGTAAGAATTTTCTTTATATAGTTCCAGTCCGGAACAAAGTACTTTATATGGTCTATTCTTACAGGGTTCGTCTTACCACACACAAGCACTGACATAACGATACCTGCTGCCACACGGCTGAGCGCAGTAGAAAGCGCAACACCAGCTACACTCCACTTAAATACGAATACAAACAACGCATTTCCAGCTACATTAATCACATTCATAAGTATGCTTATATTCATGCTTACCTTACTGTTGCCTACACTTCTGAATATTGCAGCTCCTGCATTGTACATTCCAAGGAAAGGATATGAAAGGGCTG
>ERZ772937.1953-NODE-1953-length-13738-cov-3.265585_pt1 | contig 13738 bp, 10 predicted proteins | sample MGYA00512113_ERZ772937 | MGnify/ENA primary metagenome ERZ772937 (study PRJEB29015, sample SAMEA2737649) | human gut metagenome | biome: human gut; feature: human-associated habitat; material: faeces | place: China | collected 2012 ... | reverse complement strand
ACAAATACGAATGCGGTAGGATTCGAAAATGGTGGCGCGCCTACAAATCGTTCTTATACATTTAATTTAACTGTAGGATTCTAATAGAAAGGAGATAATATGAAAACGAAAAATATCATTATATTAGGAGCCTTGGCGGTCGCTTCATTGACAACGGTTACAAGTTGTAATGACTTTGAGGATATCAACAAAGACCCGAATAAGGCTGATTTGGAGCAAGTGGAACCGGAATGGTTCTTGAATGGCTCCATTGGAGATGCTCAAATGAACCCTGAAATAGCAGAACGTATTTTTATTTTGTATTGGAAGCGGGCTGCTCGTTTTGATCGGGGTAGCGGTTTCGCAATCGGTACGGATAATGATGACTATAATAGATTATACTTGACTTCGAACTCGTATGGCGTAGGTTGGTTGAATAAGGCGAATCAAGCGATAGAGGTCGGAGAGGAGAAAATCAAATTAGATGTGGATAATGCCTATCCTTATTATCGGAATATCCCGAATATGGCTCGTATTTGGAGAGCTTATTTGAACTCTGAATTGTCTGATAACTTTGGCCCGATACCGGCGTTATCTGCTTTTACCGGTGTTCCTGGAGAATATAATAAGGTGGAGGATATCTATACCTATATATTGAAAGAGTTGAAAGAGGCGGTCGCTTCTTTGGATGAGAGCATTGATATGAGTGCGATGTCCAAATATGATCCGTTTTTTGGTGGTGACATAAAGAAATGGAAAAAGTATGGAAACTCTTTGCGTATGCGTCTAGCGATGCGTTTGACTGCGGTCAATCCTTCTTTGGCGCAAGCTGAGTTTGAGGATGCTGCCAAGGGTGAGTTTATCGCCTCTATGGATGATATCGCCCAGGTTGCGGAGAAAGATGGATGGGATCCGTATACAGGTGTCATGACAAGAACTTGGAATAACCAAGCGATGTCTACTACTTTCAATAATCTCGTAGTGGGACTAGGCGGTGTGGAATTTCCTGTTCCTGATGAGTTGAAATCCAATTTGAAAGATCCTTATACTTACTTAGGCCAGAATGTCAGCCTGCATTTCCCAACAACCACAAATGATCCTTGTGCGGGCTATTTTTTCGATGGTATCCCACAATATATCGATCCTCGTGCGCCTCAGTTGTATAGCATTCCGGGGTATGATGACGGAGTGGTTTATCCTTCTTATATAGGTGCCGCTTCCGAGGTAAAGGATGAGATAACATTGATTGCGGGAGATTATACGGATGTGCTGACCGGACAAAAAGTTTCCGCGCCGGAAGTAAAACTTCCCATGAAATATTCTTGGACGACCGTTGTTGCCGGAAACTGGAACGATAAGGCCGGTTTAGTTGGTGACTATACAAGTTATAACTACAACTTCCCTTCTTTGGCTGATAAGTTCCGTCATAGCACGAACAAACGTGTATGGTTTGGCCCGTGGGAAAGTTATTTCTTGTTAGCGGAAGCTGCGGTTTATGGTTGGAATGTTCCGGGTAGCGCAAAGGATAATTATGAGAAAGGTATCGCCGCTAGTTTTGAATATAACGGTGTTTCCGATAAACTCTTAGAATATTTGCAATCTAAGGCTTATAACCGTGTAGGAACATCTGTAGCTTTCGATCATACGGTAGAGGCTAAGGCTTATACGATCAACTATTACGATGCATATACGAAACAGAATAAGACAACGACTTATGAGTATCCTAAAAATACGATCTATAAGAATGGTCAGTATAATAATGATGCATTGACTAAGATCATTACGCAGAAGTTCATCGCTCAGAATCCTTGGTTGCCTTTGGAAGTGTGGTCTGATCACCGTCGTTTAGGTTTGCCGTTCTTCGAGAATCAAGCTGTAGAGGCTGCTTACAATCCAACTAACCAAGTGTTGTTAACTCCTGCTACTTGCAAGGAATGTAAAGTAGAGTTCTACCCGAAGCGTCTTCGTTACCCGGCAGTTCTTCAAACCAATAACTTGGAAGGGTATAACCAAGCTTTAGAAAGACTTGGTGGTCCGAACATGACGACAACTTCTTTGTGGTGGAATATGAAATAATATGAATAGTATTTTTACTGCAAAATAATAGGAATCCTCACGTTGGGATGTATCATCATTCAACGTGAGGATTTATGTTTTTAATGTTAAACTTTTAAATTTTACAGTTATGAGAAAGTTATTAATGGTATTGTTTTTATTTGGAACAATTAGTGTTTTTTGCAATGCCCAAATAGATGGTTATTATGTAAAAGACAGTGGTAATCTAGCGCTTTTTGCGGATGGAGAACCTAGGACTAGTAATTCAATTGGTATTGAAGCTGGGAAATCAGTGGAAATTCGTTTTACTCAACCTTCTACTGGAGATTTCTTGTGGCAAAAAATGAGTGGTAGTGACTATATTCAATTTAATCCCGGTGGGTCTGGACGTTTTGCGTTAATTTGGACACAGAGTGCAAGTAAAGGGGACTCGGCTGTTTTTTGTGTCACAGACAAGAATGGTGATGTGCTGACGATTACTATTCATGCTTATTAGACTTTATAGGAAATAAAGATATCTACTTCTTGTCTTTTCTTGTCTTTTGACAACTTTGTATTGTAACTGATTCGGAAATTATAGAGAATAATATTCTTACGAGAAAAGGGCGTATCGATGTAAATGTCGGTACGCCTTCTTTTTTTTGTGGTGATGATTTGTATGGGTAAACTGGAACTTTTATTGGCTTCTGAAGTGAATAACTAACGGCTTCCTGCCTCTTTTACGGTTTGGTTATCCTTTGGTTAAAATTTCTGTAAATCAATTTTTTATGGATGTTAGTAAGGATAACTCTTATTCGTTTTGTCTGTAAGGAGAGAGTAGTTGCGGTATCCTCACCAGTTACCTCTTGTATATGTTAAACTCAAAACATATCTGCCCTTTTTATGTTTATACAGGATAAATGACATTTGTTGACGCAAAAACTAAAACATTGTCTAGAAAAATAAACAAAAAACAGTAGTTATGTTGAAAAGATTCAGACCAGTCAGCTTAATCCTGTTGGTAGGGGCGCTTGGGTTCTCGGGAAACTTATACGCCACGCCTATGTCCGGGATTCCGAGGGTTGACATTTCACAGCAAAACGCAAAGGTGTCGGGAATAGTTGAGGATGCCTTAGGACCCGTTACCGGGGCGTCCGTAATCGTGAAAGGAACTACCAATGGTACTATGACCGACTTGGACGGACATTTTACCTTGGATAACGTGAAGAAAGGGGATATCATACAGATATCGTTTATCGGTTATACCTCGCAAGACATCCCGTATACTGGCCAGTCCGAGATTACGGTTAAACTCGTGGAAGATACCCAGAAACTCGATGAGGTGGTGGTGACCGCCTTGGGTATGAAACGGGATAAGAAAGCCTTGGGTTATGCCATGCAGGAGTTGAAAGGGGATGACCTCTTGGCCTCCCGTGAGCCGAACTTGGCGAACTCCCTTTCCGGTAAGGTTTCCGGTTTGCAGATCGTCCGTTCAAGCAATGGCGTAGGAGGGTCTTCTAAGATCGTACTTCGTGGTAACAACTCCTTGACGGGTAGCAACCAGCCCTTGATCGTCGTAGACGGTACCCCGATGGATAACTTCACCGGTGGCGTGGATGATGTATGGGGTAACTCCGGAGCGGACATGGGTAACGGCCTTTCGGATATCAACCCGGAAGATATCGAGTCCATGACGGTATTGAAGGGTGCTTCCGCCGCCGCCCTTTATGGCTCACGTGCCGGTAACGGCGTGATCTTGATCACTACCAAGTCCGGACGTAAGAACGAGGGACTCGGTATTACGATCAACGCCGGTATCACCGCCGAGACGATTTTCCTGAAACCTGATTTACAGAACGACTTCGGACAAGGCTCCGTGGGCGTTTACGATAACCAATCCCGCCTTAGCTGGGGACCGAATGCCATGGGACAAATGGTAACCGATTGGAGAGGCAACCAAATCCCTCTGCATACTTATGATAATATCGACGCTTTTTTCCGCACCGGAACCTCCTTTAACGAGGGTGTCAGCTTCCAGCAGAACATAAAGGGTACGGCGGTATTCGCCTCCGTAAACCGTTCCGACGATGCTAGTATCACCCCACGCTCAAAACTAAACAAGACGAATATTACCTTGCGTGCCACCACTTTCTTGGATGAGGCGGAAAAGTGGAAAGTAGATGCCAAGGTGAATTATATCAATCAAAACGCGCATAACCGCCCGATTCAGGGCGTGAATCCCTCGAACGCTTTCAATACGATCTATAACCTGCCTCGTTCCTTGAATATCCGTGAGTTTGAGGATGACGTGGATGAGCAAGGCAATATGATTTGGTATGATGCCTCCAAGAATCCGCAGGAGAACCCTTATTGGGTGACCCGTTATCGCCAGAACGAGGATACCCGTAACCGTTTGTTAGGAAATATCTCCTTGAAATATGCCCCGACCGATTGGTTCGATATTGAGTTGAGAGGTGGTACGGATTATTATACCACGACGAAGAGCGAGAAAGTATATGCCGGTGGTAATACCAGTCCGAGAGGTCTGTATACCGAGGGATCGGAGACCTTCTATGAGAATAACTTCAGTTTCTTGGCTACGGCCCGGAAGGATAACTTGATCGATCGGCTGGGAGGCTTCGTTACTTTCGGTGGTAACTTGATGCTCCAGCAACGTAATAAGATGAACGCTTCTGCCGGAGAGTTGTTGGTGCCGAACTTGTTCTCGCTGAATAATGGCGTGAATAAGCCGACGGTCACTTCCGAGTTGATCCGCCGTCGTATGAATTCCTTGTACGGGTCGTTGCAGTTGAACTGGGATGGTTATCTGTTCTTGGATGTTACGGCACGTAACGATTGGTCGTCTACGATGTCGAAAGCCAACCGCTCTTATTTCTATCCGTCTGTCAGCTTGTCTGCGGTGATCTCCGATATGTTGCCGAAGATTGGCGGAAGCATGCCGGATTGGTTCTCTTTCGCTAAGGTACGTGCCTCCTTCGCTGAGGTAGGTAACGACTTGGACCCGTATCAATTATATAACTTCTACTCTGTAGGCAAGGACCCCAACGGGAATACGACGGCGAAACCGGGTAAGGTACTTTACGACTCGGATGTACGTAGTGAGTTGATTAAATCATGGGAGGCCGGTTTCGATATCCGTTTCTTCAATAACCGGTTAGGCTTGGATGCCGCTTGGTATAAGTCCAACGCTACCCGCCAGTTACTGGATTTACCGATGGACCCGTTCTCCGGCTATGCTTCCCGTAAGATTAACGCGGGTAACATTCAGAACGAGGGTTTGGAGATCTCCTTGAACGGTACGATTCTAGACAATCCCGCCGGATTGAGCTGGAGCTCTACGGCGCAGTTCTCCTTGAACCGGAATAAGATCAAGGAATTATACGAGGGCGTGAATCTATATGATATAAAGACGTTCGACGCTATCCAGATCGTAGCTCCGGTAGGTGGTTATTATGGTGAGATCTACGGGCAGACCTTTATGCGTGTGACCGATGAGAATAGTCCTCACTATGGAAAGATCGTCGTAGGTGATGATGGTTTGCCTTTGATCTCTACCGAGAAGTCGAAAGTAGGAAACCAGAGTCCGGATTGGATGATGGGTTGGACCAATAATTTCTCTTATAAAGGTTTTAACCTGAGCTTCTTGATAGACTTCCGTATCGGTGGTAGCATCTATTCGGCGACAGCCTCCAACCTGTATACCCGGGGTAACGCCGCCGGAACAGTGGTGAATGGTGATCGTGCCGAATTCGTGGTACCGAATACCGTGGTTCAACAGGGTAGTGGTTATGCGGAGAATACGGTCGCCGTCACTCCCCAGAACTATTGGGAGCGTATTGGGTCTACCGGAAATTATGGTTTACCAGAGGTTTATACCTATAGCGCCACCAATGTTCGTTTGCGTAATATCACCTTTGGCTACGAGTTCAATCGACAGATGTTGAAGAAAACGCCTTTTCAGCGTGTACGTCTATCCGCTACTTGTAACAATGTTTGGATGATCCATTATAACTTGCCGGGTATCGACCCCGAGTCTGTTGCCGCCACGAATACCAACGCTACCGGATTCGAGAATGGAGCTGCGCCGACCAGTCGTTCCTATACGTTTAACGTAACCGTGGGATTCTAATGGAATACATGATAATTTGAATTACGATAAAAATGATGAAGATGAAAACAAGAAATATACTTTTTACCGGATTGGTATCGGTGGCTGCTCTTCTTTCTTCCTGTAATGACTTTCAGGAGATCAATGAGGACCCGAATCTTGTGGGAGAGGATAAGGTGAAGCCCCAATGGTTCCTGAATGCCTCTATCATGGGAGACCAGATGAACCCAGAGATAGCCGAGCGTATCTTTATCTTGTACTGGGACCGTGCTTCCCGTTTCAATAGGGGAAGTGGTTTTACGATCGGTACGGATAACAATGATTATAGTACGATCTACTTGAGTAATGATTACGCCGTAGGTTGGCTGAATCAAGTGACCAAAGCGATCCAGCTGGGAGAGCGGATGGTTGCCAATGGGGAGGCGGATACCTATCCCTATTATAAGAACGTAATCCAGATGTCCCGTATCTGGCGTGCTTACTTGAACTCGGAAGTCGCTGACGGTTTCGGGCCGATCCCAGCGTTAGCCGCTTTCTCCGGTGTACCGGCTGAGTACGATAGTGTAGAGGCTATCTATCAATTTATATTGAAAGAGTTACGGGAAGCTGAGTCTGCGTTGGACCCCTCCTTGGATATGTCCGCTATGGCTAACGAGGATGCTTTCTATGCGGGAAATGTTGCGAAATGGAAGAAGTACGCCAACTCCTTGCGTATGCGTTTGGCGATGCGTATCTCGGCTGTCGATCCTGCCTTAGCGAAAGCGGAATTTGAGGATGCCGCCTCTAAGACATTTATTTCCGAGCCAACCGATATCGCTTCCGTGCAGGAGAAAGAGGGTTGGGATGAGCTGACGAGCGTGATGTCTCGTCCTTGGAATGGGCAGGCGATGTCCGTGACGTTTAAGAACTTGGTAGTTGGTTTGGGTGGACAGGAATTTCCGTTGCCGGACTCCTTAAAAAGCCATTTGAAGAATCCATACGATTATCAAGGTTTATATTTGAACCAGCACTTCCCGCTGACGACGAATGATCCGTGCGCCGGTTTCTATTTCGACGGTATACCTCAATATGTAGATCCCCGTGCCCCGAAGTTGTTTAGTGTAGTGGGCTGGGATGATGGTGTGGTTTATTCCGATTATATCGGTGCGGCCAGCGAGGTGAAGCCGGTTCACTTGAAGAATCCGGCGGATAATACCCAGAATATGTTGACGATCGATCCGAAATATACGTGGGGCACTTGGGTCGCCGGAGAATGGGACGTGAAAGCCGGTCTGGTAAGTGAGCTGACAGGTAAGAATTATAATTATCCCTCTATGTCGAAACAATATCGAATGAGCACCAATAAGCGTGTCTTCTTCGGCCCGTGGGAAAGTTACTTCTTATTGGCGGAGGCTGCGGTGAAAGGCTGGAAAGTTCCGGGAACGGCTAAATCCAATTATGAGTCTGGTGTTACGGCTAGTTTTGAGTATCATGGCTTATTGAGCCAAGTCGGTGATTACCTATCGTCTCAGAAATACAACCGTGTAGGTACTTCCGTCGCTTTCGACCATACGACAGAGGCGAAATCATATACGATCCGTTATACGGACCCCTATACGAAGGAGGTAAAAAGCCGTACGTATGAATATCCCCATAACTCGATCTATCGGAATGGCGCTTATAATAATGACGCCCTTACGAAGATTATCACCCAGAAATATATAGCGCAAGTTCCTTGGTTGCCGGAAGAGGCTTGGAGCGATCATCGTCGTTTAGGTCTTCCTTTCTTCGAGAACCAAGCGGTAGAGAAGGATTACAACCCATTGAATCAAGTTCCTTTGACGGTCGCTACCTCTAAGGAATGCCGTTGGGATTTCTACCCGAAACGTTATCGTTATCCGGCGAATATCCAAACGAATAATCAAGCGGGTTATGCGCAAGCTCTCCAGCTTTTGGGCGGCCCGGACTTGACGACTACTCCACTTTGGTGGAACGCTAAATAGCGAACCTGCTTGGTCTGTTTTATATATACTTTTTCGGTGTCACGCATTTATTTGTGTGGCACCGTTTTTTTGAGATTTACTCAATCGTGCTTAGCCATTTCTCCAGTTCGTCAGTCCATTGACGTTTGTATACGAAGTTGTCCCGGAACCCAAAACTATGGCCGCCTTTTGGGTAAATATGTAAGGAGGCGGACACCTTGTTTTTTAGCAAAGCGAGATAATAAAGCACGCTATTCTCCGGGCTAACCGCCTCGTCATCCGAAGCCAACGCTATAAAGGCGGGAGGTGTCAGTGCGTTTACGTGCAATTCCAGAGAGAAAGCTTCCTCTTCCTCATGCGTGGGATTCGCTCCTAATAGCCGTTCCCTCGATTTAAGGTGCGTTAAATGAGGTAGCATACTGATAACCGGATAAAGGAGTATTTGGAAATCTGGACGTGCGTCGTCTACCCCGAATATTGCGGCATGCCCGGCAATATAACCGCCAATGGAGGCACCCATGACACCGACCTTCGTAATCTTCCACTCTTCCGAGTAATTACGGAGGATGCGGAGACCTTGGCGAACATCGTCCAGAGGAACTTCCCTATGTCCGTTCGGCATCCGGTATTTCAATACGGCATAAGTAATACCTTGCGCGTTAAACCATGCGGCCATATCACGCCCCTCATGTCCGATCGAAATCTTGGAAAGTCCGCCACCCGGACACATCAAGATCGCCTTGCCATTCGGCTTCGTCGCCGGATAAACCAATAGGGAAGGGTTCGATATATTGGATATGGCATTCGGGGCATCTTCCAATTCTACGCCGGCCAATCCATTACTAGTGGGCGCTCCATCCGGCCAAAGTAGGATAATCCTATTTTTCTGTTGTATTGTTTCCATTTTCTATATTCTGAATTGTGTTTATAGTATAAAACAACGTTGGCCTTTGATTAGTTTAGCATTCAAGATCTTTTCGAATCATCATCGTATATAAAAAAGTCCGGAAAAGACGAGGAAAATCACCCTCCATCCTTTTCGGACTTTTATCCTATTACATTGAAAGATAAATTATTGCATACCTTCCGTAGTCATTTCCTTATTGATCTTTTTAACCAATCCCTGAAGAACGGCACCCGGGCCTAACTCGATGAAATGAGTGGCACCGTCGGCGATCATGTTCTGTACGCTTTGGGTCCAACGTACCGGGGCGGTTAACTGTGCGATCAAGTTAGTCTTAATTGTTTCCGGGCAAGTCTCGGCTTTCGTGCTTACGTTCTGGTAAACCGGGCAAGAAGGTTTATTGATCGTCGTAGCCTCGATAGCGGCAGCCAACTCCGTACGAGCTGGTTCCATCAATGGAGAATGGAACGCTCCACCTACTTTCAACTTCAAGGCACGCTTAGCGCCTGCGGCCAATAACTTCTCGCAAGCCTGATCGATACCGGGGATAGAACCGGAGATTACCAATTGGCCCGGGCAATTATAGTTAGCGCAAACCACTACCTCGTCCTTGATGCTTGCGCAAATTTCCTCAACCGTCGCGTCCGGCAAGGCTAATACGGCGGCCATTGTAGAGGGAGTTGCCTCGCAAGCCTTTTGCATAGCCATGGCACGTTTGGAAACTAATACCAAGCCGTCCTCGAAAGACAATGCTCCGGCAGCTACCAAGGCCGAGAATTCTCCTAATGAGTGACCTGCGGTCATATCCGGTTGGAATTGATCACCTAATGTTTTCGCGAGAATGACAGAGTGTAAGAAGATCGCTGGTTGAGTAACCTTGGTTTGTCTCAGATCCTCGTCTGTTCCGGCAAACATTAAATCCGTGATACGGAAACCAAGGATCTCGTTAGCCTTCTCAAACATCTCTTTAGCAAGAGGATTATTATCGTAGAGGTCTTTGCCCATACCTACGAACTGTGCCCCCTGACCGGGAAATACGTACGCTTTCATCTTTCTAATTTTTTTCTAATTTCAGTTTTTTAAGACGGTGCAAAGGTAATAAATTTGGAATAATGAGGCTACTATTCATTACAAATTGTATCTTTGCCCCCATAGAAACGAGAATATTAATGACTAATATTATAATATCATGAATGAATTACTATTTTTAGGAAACTTAGGTACAGGCGAGATCGTGATCATCGCCATTGTTGTGTTATTGCTTTTCGGTGGTAAGAAAATTCCTGAGCTGATGAAAGGTATCGGTAAGGGCGTGAAGAATTTCAAGGACGGTGTAAAAGGATTGGAAGACGATATCAAATTAGACGATACGGAAAAGAAGTAAAGGAAGATGCAACAAGAAGAAATGTCATTCTGGGATCACCTAGAAGAACTTCGTTGGACTTTATTTCGTTCTATTTTAGCGCTCTTTGTTTTTGCTATAGCCGGGTTCTCGGTAATGCCGTGGCTGTTCGATAATGTCGTGATGGCCCCGTGTAGCTCCGATTTCATCGTCTATCGGGAAATGTGTAAGATTAGTTCTCATTTTTCTTTTCTCCCGGACTTTTGTAATGATACTTTCCATGTGAACATTGTCAATATCAAGCTGGCTTCCCAGTTCTTCACGCATATGACAAGTTCTTTCTGGTTGGCGTTATTATTGACTTTCCCCTATTTGATGTGGGAGATCTGGAAGTTCGTAAGTCCGGCTCTTTACGAAAATGAGAAGAAAAATGTACGTTGGGTATTCTTGTTCGGAACGATAATGTTCTTTATCGGATGCTCGGTGGGTTATTTCTTGGTGTTCCCGATGACACTACGTTTCTTGGCGACTTACGAGTTGAGTGCCGCCATTACGGAACAGGTATCCCTTGATTCTTACATGGATAACTTCTTGATGTTGATATTCGTGATGGGAATCGTATTTGAGATGCCATTGGTATCTTGGCTATTATCTCAGATAGGGCTGCTAAACCGCTCGTTCTTTCATAAATACAGACGGCATGCTGTTGTCGGCTTGTTAGTTGGTGCGGCGTTCATCACTCCAAGTAGTGATCCGTTTACGTTAAGTATCGTATTCTTACCGCTCTACGGTTTGTATGAGTTGAGTGCGTTCTTCGTGAAAAAAGCCCCAAAGGAAGAAGACGAGGAGAATGAGGAAGATAATAATGAGGAATAAATCCCGAAAGTTATAATAATGTAATATAAAAAAGACGTAACTCTGTTTAAGGGCTACGTCTTTTTTATTATTTCAATAAGGGTAACCGGTCCAGCATATTCCTTAGCTTGATGGCTATACGAGGCATCGGCTCGGCTACCGTAAGACCTACCAGATCATACTTGGATGCTATATTGTTGATAACACGTACGACCTCGTCTATTTTCATCCCGTTAGGCTCTACGCCGACTCCCGCTATCATATCCGCCGGATCGATTACGTCCATATCGAAGTGAACGACAACTTTGGATGCGCCCGTCCCTTTTAACCACTTGAGGATGGAGGAACTATCCTTCGCCACCTCCTCTGGTGATAAACCTTTTATACCTAAGTTCTTCTGCCGTTCTTTCATGCCCTCATCCCACGAGCGTAAACCTACGATTAAGGTATTCGAGACCTTGAACTTTCCCGGTAATAATTGAAGAATCTCTTCATCACCCATCCCTAGACAGGCCGTAAGGGCCATCGCATGATATCCCTTATACTCGTCATACGGCAAGTTTATATCCGGATGTGCGTCTATCCAGACAATGGCTATATCATCCGGATATTTAGCAGCCAGATAGGTGAAGGGTACGACACTTACCGAACATTCGCCCCCTAAGGTGACAATCTTTTCTGGAGCGTTTTCGTGCAGTAATTCGAGGGCTGCTTTTGTTTGTTTCAGAATAACCTTGCGGGCGCTGACCCCTAGATCCGTTTCTCTATCGTTTATATCTAGTGAGATGGGTACTTCCACGGTTTTCTGGGGACTTGGGGGAGCGAGGATATTGAGTAATTGAGCTCCTAGGTAATACCCTCTGGAAGCGTCGTCCGCAGGAAGGTCGGGCATCCAATGATTCACGATCCCACCTTGCCATTGGGGATAGATCAAACGAAGTGTCGATGTTTTATCTTCCATGTTATCGTAGTTTTTGTACAAAGTTAAAGGATTCCACCGAATTCTCGTCTTGATGAAAAAAGATTTTCTCCTTGATGAAAAAAGATTTTCTCCTTGATGAAAAAAGATTCTCATCATAATGAAAAAAGATTTTCACCCCGATGAAAATAGAAAGTTTTCCCCGTAAACTGTTTCTCTTTCGAAATAATTTATGTATGTTTGCTCAAACTCAAAACGAATTGCATAACATGAAGCACATGTCTATATTGGCGGTCTCTTTGCTGGCACTCGTGGCCTGCACGCCTGAAAAGAAACAGGAGGCGGATTACTCGCAGTATGTGAACCCCATGATCGGTACGGATTTTACCGGCAATACCTACCCGGGAGCCCAAGTTCCTTTTGGTATGGTACAATTGAGCCCGGATAACGGTTTGCCGGGTTGGGATCGCATCTCGGGGTATTTCTATCCGGATACGACGATCGCTGGCTTTAGCCATACGCACCTTTCCGGTACGGGGGCAGGCGATTTATACGATATCTCTTTTATGCCCGTGACCCGTCCTTATAAAGAGGCCCCTGCGCCGTTAGGCATTTACTCCACGTTCTCGCATAATGACGAGGCGGCTTCCGCAGGATATTACCGGGTATTGCTGAAGGATTATAACATTAACGTGGAGCTTACGGCTACCGAGCGTTGCGGTATCCAGCGGTATACCTTCCCGGAGGCCGAGGCTTCGGTATTCTTGAACTTGAAGAAGGCGATGAATTGGGACTTTACCTTGGATTCCAAGATCGAGGTGGTAGACTCTACGACGATTCGTGGATACCGCCTATCCCAAGGCTGGTCTCCCTTGCAGCATGTTTATTTCGAGACCCGTTTCTCTAAGCCTTTCGTGGCTTGTCATATGGATACGACTTCTATCGTGACCAAGGAAAAAGGTTGGATTGGTACGGCCTATGTGGCCCGTTTCGATTTCAATACGAAGAAGGATGAGGAAATCCTTGTCACGACCGGAATCTCTGGCGTCAGCATGGAGGGAGCGGGAAAGAATTTGCGTGCGGAAGCCCCGAAGGATGATTTCGATTACTATCAAGCGCAGGCTAGCGCGAATTGGAACCGACAGCTTTCCAAGATTGAGGTGAAGAGCCGGAATACAGACGATATGGTGAAATTCTATACGGCCTTGTATCATTCCATGATCGCCCCGACGATCTATAGCGACGTGGATGGTTCTTATTACGGCCCGGATCAGCAAATCCATAAAGCGGACGGATGGACGAATTACTCTACTTTCTCTTTATGGGATACCTACCGTGCCTCCCATCCGTTGTTTACGTATACGGAGCCGGAACGGGCGAATGATATGATCAAGGGTTTCTTGAAGTTCTATGAGCAGAACGGGGCTTTGCCTTTATGGAACCTTTATGGCTGGGAAACGAATATGATGATCGGTTATCATGCGGTGCCCGTTATCGTAGACGCTTATCTGAAAGGTATCGGTGATTTCAATGCCGAGAAAGCGCTGGAGGCTTGTATAGCGACAGCCAACCGGGATGACTATCGGGGTATCGGCGATTATAAGAAGTTGGGCTA
>ERZ772937.1952-NODE-1952-length-13738-cov-30.189871_pt1 | contig 13738 bp, 12 predicted proteins | sample MGYA00512113_ERZ772937 | MGnify/ENA primary metagenome ERZ772937 (study PRJEB29015, sample SAMEA2737649) | human gut metagenome | biome: human gut; feature: human-associated habitat; material: faeces | place: China | collected 2012 ... | reverse complement strand
CAAATATGATTTCCTTTGTGAGCCATGGAGCTGGGATTCTAACAATCATGGAAGCCTCAGCTGAACATGATTGTTGTTCAGAAGCCCAGCGGAATGCCCGGCGAGCAGGAACATCATATTTCGTTTATACCGTTTTTCTTTTTCATTAACATATAAAATTCTGACTTGTGAGAGGACGCTTATATCTGCCCTTCACACCCTATAAAAGCACCACAAAATCTGCGACACTACGTCCGTTAAACTCCGGTTTATCAGAAATCCACCTCGGTATCATAGTAGCAGCATTTCAGCAGCTTCTCCATCTCTTCCTGACTCGGCTGTCTAGGATTGGAACCGGTACATGCATCTAAAATCGCATTGGCAGCGATCTCCGGCAGTCTCTCTAAGAACACCTCTTCCGGAACGAAGCCCTGCTCTGTCGGGTAGCTGTCTGCGCCATAATTTTTGATGCAGTGTGGAATCTTAAGGTCATCATTCATCTTGCGCAAGTATGCAATGAGTAACGCAACTTTCTCATCTAAGCTGTCTCCGCCAAGTCCCATAAAATCAGCAATATCGCCGTAACGTTTCTTTGCTGTCTCATCTTTTGCATTGAATGCGATAACTTTTGGCAGATACATAGCGTTTGCTGCACCGTGGATAATATGAGCGCCATAATCTGCAAATGCAGCTCCTGTCTTATGTGCCATGGAATGAACGATACCAAGCAGAGCGTTGGAGAATGCCATTCCGGCAAGACACTGCGCATTGTGCATGGAATCTCTCTTAGCCATATCTCCGTTGTAGGAATCAACCAGATCATTCTGGATCATTTTGATCGCATGTAACGCCAATGGATCAGTAAAGTCACAGTTAGCGGTAGAAACATATGCCTCGATTGCATGTGTCATAGCATCCATTCCAGTATGTGCAACTAATTTCTGCGGCATTGTCTCTGCAAGATCCGGATCAACGATTGCCACATCCGGTGTGATCTCAAAATCTGCGATCGGATATTTGATACCTTTTTCATAATCGGTAATAATTGAAAATGCTGTCACTTCTGTCGCTGTTCCTGATGTGGATGAAATTGCACAGAAATGAGCTTTATTTCTAAGCGACGGGATACCAAATACTTTACACATATCCTCGAACGTGATATCCGGGTACTCGTATTTGATCCACATCGCTTTTGCTGCATCGATTGGTGATCCGCCGCCCATCGCAATGATCCAGTCCGGTTCAAATTCCATCATTGCTTTTGCACCTTTCATCACGGTTTCCACAGAAGGATCCGGTTCGATGCCTTCAAACAGCTGAACTTCCATTCCGGCTTCTTTCAGGTACTGTTCTGCTCTGTCGAGGAATCCGAACCGCTTCATGGAACCGCCGCCAACACAGATCATTGCCTTTTTTCCTTTGAATGTCTTTAATGCCTCCAGAGCACCTTTTCCATGGTATAAATCTCTTGGTAACGTAAATCTTGCCATTGTAAAAACCCTCCTATAAAATATGTATGTGCTTATTTTGATTGTTATGTTTTTAACAATCAGGCCGCATGTATTACCTCGTGATCTCATCACTTGTGCTTATTATACCATACACCTTATTTTATAAAAGGGTTTTTATACATTATTCACAATTTTTCATGTATTTTTTGACAAACAAATTCTAATACAATTTCAATCCACTGCGCACCGGTTCACTTGTCAGATCCACACCCAGCTTCTTAAAAATTTTAATATCCACTTCAGAGAGCATTACGGAAGTGTGCACCTGGCATCCCCGAAGTGCCGGAAGCTGCTCTAATGCTTTCTTTGCGTTTTCATTGGTCACCGCAGCGAGCGAAAGGGCGATCAATACCTCATCGGTATGAAGTCTTGGATTCTTTCCACCGAGGAAACGGACTTTCAGATCCTGGATCGGTTCAATTGCTTCCGGGCGGATGAGTTTCTCATCATGCTCAATGCCAGCCAGATATTTTAATGCGTTCAGGAGCAATGCTGCAGATGCACCGAGAAAATCTGATGTCTTGGACGTAATGATACAGCCATCGGAAAGTTCGATCGCTGCAGTTGGAACGCCAAGTTCCTCTGCACGTTTTTTTGCAGCGACTGTGACATGTCTGTCGTCCGTTGTGATCTTGGCCTGTTTCATCAGAAGTTCAATCTTGTAAACTTCATTTTCCGTCGCTTCCTCTTTGACCAGTTTGTTTACCGCTGTGTAATAACGTCTTATGATCTCCATTTTGGAGGCTTCACAGCATGCCTCGTCATCGATGATACAGTTTCCGGCCATGTTGACACCCATATCAGTCGGTGATTTATAATAAGTATTTTCTCCATAAATCCCTTCAAAAATAGCGTTCAAAACCGGGAAGATCTCAATGTCACGGTTGTAGTTGACCGTCGTTTTTCCATAAGCTTCCAGATGGAACGGGTCGATCATGTTCACGTCATTCAAGTCTGCGGTAGCCGCCTCATAAGCTAAGTTTACCGGATGTTTTAATGGAAGATTCCAGATTGGGAATGTCTCAAATTTTGCATATCCGGCTTTTGTTCCACGGATGTTCTCGTGATAAAGCTGGGAAAGGCAGGTTGCCATTTTTCCACTTCCAGGTCCCGGTGCAGTGATGACGACTAATGGTCTGGTCGTCTCGATATAGTCATTCTTGCCGAATCCGTTCTCACTGACGATCAGCGGAATGTTTGCCGGATAGCCCTCGATCTTATAATGCTGATATACTTTAATGCCTCTTTTTTCCAGTTTTTCACGGAACTGTACGGCACCGCTCTGTCCTGCAAACTGCGTGATGACAACGCTTCCCACATACAGACCCTTTTTCTCAAACTCTCCGATCAGCCGGACAACATCCACATCATAAGTAATTCCAAGATCCCCGCGGACTTTGTTCTTCTCAATATCTGCCGCACTGATCACGATCACGATCTCTGCCACATCCGCAAGCTGCATAAGCATCTGGAGTTTACTGTCCGGTGCAAATCCCGGCAATACTCTGGATGCATGATAATCGTCAAATAATTTTCCGCCAAATTCCAGATAAAGCTTGTCCCCAAATTGGTTGATCCGCTCTTTGATGTGCTCCGACTGAATTTTTAAGTACCTGTCATTGTCAAATCCTATTCTCATCCCTGATATCCCCTTATTTTTCATTCACTTTTTTATTTACAAACATAAAGAATATTATACAATAAAACCGGCACAAAATATACTCGAAATTTTCAATTTCCATCACAAATTTTAACGTAACATTTGAGAATTATTTTTGCAGATTTCATAAATAAGGCTGACCCTTTCCGGATCAGCCTTATCATTAAATTCCCAATAACTGTTTTTTCTTCGCTGTAAATTCTTCTTCTGTGATGACTCCTGCATCCAAAAGACCTTTGTACTTCTGCAGCTGTTCGATCGTATCGCTCTCAGAAGATTGCTTCTGCTCTTCCAAAGATCCGGTCTCCTGCTTTGCAGCCTGTTTTTTCTCCCCCGCTGTCATCTCTTTGACATTCGGATTCATCAGGTGTGCCAGATTGAGCGCCAGCGTGTGCAGACTCTCTGTTTTATCCTCATAGCAGCTCAAAAACGCCTCGACACTTGGACTGTCACTGTCAAAGGAAACTCCTGTCCAATCCCACATAATATTATCCCAGTAAGGATGGTCAAACGTCAGCTCCACATGGAAGGTATCTGCCGGAGAAGCCACGTCAAAAGATGGTCTTGGATGATACTCATGATAATGGTTATCATCTTTGTCATTTTCCTCATGCATCCGCTCCAGCCGCTCAAACATTTCATATTCCCTCATCTGCATCTGAAACTGTGCGATCTGCGGCTCCAGCTGCTTTACTTTTTCCGGAACTTTACTGTCGTAATGCTTTAATTCCTGATGATTTCCCTCAAATAAAACCCGGCTGTCCTCTAAAATACGGAAAGACTTTAAATTGTCCGCCTGAAATGCGAGTGAATCTTTGTCACAGTTCACACGGAAAAGTCCATGGAAAATATCTAATACCAGATCTCCACCAAACAGTCCAAAATTAAACGAATAGTTTTCCTCGAACTGATCTCTCAATGCCTGATTATCTTCGTAAAACTGAATGTACTGCTTAAAATCATCGATGGTCATCCGATCTGTCCTGCCTTTTGGCAGATAGATTTTTTTATCGCATTCCTTACAGATCGGTGTGTCCTGTATTTTTGTTGCAAGCAGCCGCGGTGTCGGATTCCCGCAGACCGGACATAATTTTTTATTATTACTGAATAATCCCATATTAATCCCCTTTCTGTGACAGATATTCTCTTTTATGAAAGCCAAGAATACCTGCAATTACATTTGTAGGAAATATACCAAGCGCACTGTTTAACTTTGTCACTGAATCGTTGTAGATCAAACGGCTGGTATATACCATGCGCCCATAACATTCCACCGCATCCATACATTTGGTATAGTTTTTATCTGCGCAGAGCAGTGGATTGCGTTCTGCTGCCAGACGGATGCTTTTTACGGTTTCCTCTATCACCTGCTCCTGCTCTGATACCTCCTCAGGTGCGGAGCGAGCAGTGATCACACTTCGTCTGGCTGCTGCACGCTCCATCAGCGGCTGTATGTCATCTGCTGCATATCCTTTCATAAGATCAAGCACTGCAAATAGTGCATCAAAACGTGAGGAAATCTGCACTCCGATCTGATTCATGGCATTTTGTATATTTCCGTCCATCACCGCAAACTTCCGCTGCACGGAGATGATCCAGAGTACAAGTAAAAGCAGGATCAAACCAATAATGACCAAGATTTCCATACCTAACATTTTTTCTTCTTAATCCTCCCTTCTTTTGTGTGCTTATTTTGGCTTTCTCCTTTGTCTGAATCTACCATACACGATTTTCCCCCAAAAATGGACGTACTGTCATGAATCGACCGTAAAATGTATTGAATCGACCATGTCCTTTCTTACTATTCATGTAGTTTATTCTATCAAAGAAAAAACAGACCGTCATAAGACAGCCTGCTCTCCATTAAACGCATATTCCATATATGTATTTTTGATTTCCGAACATTTTCCATGCGGAATTGGGATTTCCGCATCATTTACCATTTTGATGGAACGGCTGGAAATATTCTGGATATACTCCATATTCACAAGGAAGGATCGGTGGGGACGGAAAAAATTGCTGTACTGCATCAGCTGTCCTGCCAGATCATCCAGACTCCATGCGCTTTCCAGAACTGCTCCGTTTTCCAGATGAAATAAAAGTTTTCGTCCCAGCACCGCATCCATCAGCCGGAAAAAGCTTTCCTCCCAGATCGGTTTCAACTGGTAAAAATAAGCTCCAACCGAATAAGATTCCACCGCAAACTCCGGGGATGAGGTCAGAAAAATAATTTTCATATTCGTGTCATACTGCCGGATCTCTTTTGCCACATCCATGCCATTCTGCCCCGGCATCACGACATCGAGAAATAATATATCCGGTCTTATGCCCTTCTCAATCTCCGTCAGCAGTTCAAACGGACTCTGGAATGCCGCATAGGTAATATCCTCATTCCGCTCTACCCGGTAGCGGTCTAATAATTCGTTCATCTGATGAAGCACTTCCATATCATCATCACAAAACGCGATCTTTATCATAAAATTTTCTTTTCTCCTGCGTAATTATAATATTTCCATACCTCTTGTGATCCATTTTACTGTCACAGGAAGCCTGCAAAATGTTTTTTCCACATATTATTATACTTCACAGACGGGAAAATGAAAAGCCAATGTCCGCTACCTCCGCAGATCCTCAAATGCCCCATACACATCCAGCGTTCCATACCCCCACGACGGATTCGGATAACTCCTGTCATCCGCCCGGTCTGCGCCGCGGATCAGCATATTTTTGATATCCGCAGAGGACATGAAAATCTGATTTCTTTTTACCAGTCCCCATTCCATGATCTGCGCACATGCCCCGGCTGTGATCGCTGCCGCCGCACTCGTCCCGGTCATGGTCACAAAGCGGTTCCGCAGTCCCGGTCCATACACATTCACCGCCGGGGCACAGAAATCCGGCTTTACCTCACCGGAAAGTGTAAATCCCCTGCCCGAGTCCAGATACAGACCGCCATTTGCCACATTGTAGCCGCCCGTGCTTATGACCTGCCCTGCGTTACCCGGCACGGTGATCGTATGATTCGGATTTGACCGCAGGAAAAAAACATTTCCACTCGTAAAATTCCGCATGGGAAGCCACATATTGTAATCGCCTGTCACAATGCTCTGCGGATACACGTTGATCGTCCAGATCCCCTGCGCTGCATTTGAAAAACGTAAATAAATAAGCTGGTTTCCCTGCCGTCTGCCCGTCAGCCGGTAGTCGATGCTGACTCTTGTCTGCTCGAAAATAAAGACAAACTCCTGTCTTCCACCGCTCCGATAAGGCACTTTGGGCAGCACTTCCCCGGTGGGCGAGCTGACCGATACCGCATAAAGCTCCGGCGCATTTGCCCACATCTCAATGAAAAAGCCCGGCATATTTTCCTCCACCGAGACTTCCACCGATTCGTACTCCATGTCCGGCTGTATTTTTCCAAGAAAATGATGTCTTGCATTCGCCTCGTTTCCTACTGCTGCCACACTGCATCTTTTCCGCCTTCTGGATACAATATCCAGATAAGTTGCCAGTTGTCCGTCCTTGCCACGGTTTCCCATGTTGCTTCCTAGTGCAATGCAGATCACAAGCGGCATATCCCGCTCCTTTGCCAGCCGATCCAGATAGCTGACTGCCATCATGATATCATTCTCCTGATACGCCGGAACAGAATCCGGGATAAAATAAAATTCCCGCAGATAAGTTTTTGCCTCTTTCAGTTTTACGACTGCAATCTCGGAAAACGGCGCTGCCCCGATAAAATTATCTTCCACATCCTCGCTTCCACATGCCACCCCGGCCACAAAGGTTCCATGTCCATTGGTATCCATGGACGGAACGGTTTCCAGCGGATTTTCTGCCCGGAGTGCGGCATTGATCTGCTCTGCCTTATACTCGGAACCATATGCGATCCCCTCCGGCTTTGTTCCATCCCGGATCGTCTGATCCCAGATGCGGTAAATCCTTGTTGTCCCATCAGAATACTGAAATACCGGATTTCGGTAATCGATCCCGGTATCGATAAATCCGATCATCACGCCCTGCCCTTTCAGTGCGAGTGCCGGCTGCTGCTGTAATTTTAATATCCCCGAAACCTCAAGCGCCGTCTCATCCAGAAGTCCATAGCACTTTGGAACAGAAGCATAGGAATCTGCCGGAAAATCAAATATCCGGAAAAAACTCCTCGGATAAAAATAAGTATCCTTTTCCTCATCGATCCGCTGGATACAATCACTTGAAAGGTCAATCACATCCAAAACATCTTTCGATATGATAAAATCCACATAATCATTGGAATAAATCTTTTCTTCACAGTCAGACATAAAAAACTCCGCACACCTATCTTTACAATAAATGCCGGAGTTTTGTCTTTTATTCCTTTAAATTGCAGTCTTTTCTTCGATCGCTGCACAGCCGCGCATCGTGATGAGCGGGCCACCCTTTTTCTCTACATAATCTTTTGTGATCGTCACCATGCCAATATTGTCATCCTTCGGGATCTCATACATGATATCTAACATAAAATCTTCGATAATAGAGCGGAGTGCACGCGCTCCTACCTTTTTCTCTTTTGCTTCCTTTGCGATAGAATGAAGCGCATCCTCGTCAAATATAAGCTTTACTTCATCCATGGCAAGCAGCTTCTCGTACTGCCTGATGATCGCATTCTTCGGCTCTTTTAAGATACGCACAAGCATATCTTCTGTCAGTGCCTCTAATGTGAACATGACCGGCAGACGTCCTAAAAATTCCGGAATCATACCAAATTTGCGCACATCTTCTGTCGTCACTTTGGCGAGCAGGTTCTCGTCATTGTCATATTTGTCCTTCAGATCTGCCTTAAATCCAATGGAAGCTTCCTTGTTCAGACGCTCCTTAATGATATCTTCCAGATCCGGGAACGCTCCTCCGCATATAAAAAGAATGTTCTTCGTGTTGACCATCGTCATCGGAACCATCGCATTTTTACTGCTTGCCCCTACCGGCACTTCCACTTCCGCACCCTCTAACAGTTTTAACATTCCCTGCTGGACAGATTCTCCGCTGACATCGCGCTGGTTTGTGTTGCGCTTCTTTGCAATCTTGTCGATCTCATCGATAAAGATGATTCCGTGCTCTGCGCGTTCCACATCATTGTCAGCAGCCGCTAACAGTTTGCTGACTACACTCTCGATATCGTCACCGATATAACCGGCTTCTGTCAGGGAAGTTGCGTCCGTGATGGCAAGCGGCACATCTAATAATCTTGCCAGTGTCTTGACCAGATACGTCTTACCACATCCGGTCGGTCCGATCATGAGCATGTTGGATTTCTCGATCTCCACACCGTCCTGCACATCGGAGGCAATTCTCTTGTAATGATTGTAAACTGCTACAGACATGACTTTTTTTGCATGTTCCTGTCCGACCACATACTCATCCAGCGACGCTTTGATCTTATGTGGAGCCGGGATCGCATGAATATCGATCTCCGGCTTTCTCTCCTCTTTTGGTTTCTTTTTCTTGATCTTCTGACTGTTTGGCATACCGCCCATCATATTTTGCAGATCAGAGAGATTGATCATGCTGATATTAGGCATCTTATCCAGATTCATATTATTAAAACTTCCCATGTTCATCATATCACCCATTGGGAATCCGGTGCCATTCATGCTGTCGAACGTTCTCTGCATACAGTCATGACAGATGGAAATGCTGTTTGGGATCCTGATCATTTTTCCGGCTATATGCTCCGGTCTGTGACAGATGTAGCAGATCTCCTCGTACTCATCATCCTTCTTCTCATCACTCTCCTGTGCATCTGCCGTGGTGTTCACCACTTCCGCACTCTCTGCTTCCGTTGTATGTAAATTATTGTCAGAGGCTACCGGCTCTTTGTTCTCTTCTCCGTCGATTACCTCTCTGAAATCATTATCTGACATTGAAATCTCCTTAATATCCCTGAAATTACTTTCTGTTTTCGTCGCCTCAAAAAATGCGATGGGTTTATTATAATTCAAATAAAAATGAATCACAACTAATTTGGCAAGATTTCATTTTTATTTAAGATATTTTCTTTGAAAAACATACTAGTATTTGACCTTCCTGATTTTATGGGTTAGAATACAGCTACACACAAAAAAACTTTCGGAAAGGTGACTCATGTATACAAAAGAAACCTCTTTTAGCAGACGAATGAAACAGACAGAACAGCATGCTGCCTCACTGTTGCAGCAAATTCTGATCTTCGTTTTGATTTTCCTTGTCATTTTTATGATGGTGCAGATCCAGAATCTACATGGAACTGCCCACGTGGTAAACTATGCCGGTCTTGTGCGCGGAGCCACGCAGCGTGAAGTCAAGCTTGAGATTACCGGAACTGCAGATGACATGCAGATCGAGTATCTGGATAAAATTTTGTCCGGTTTAAAATATGAAGATGGAAATTATAATCTGGTAAGCCTGAAAGATCCTGCTTACCAGCAGTGTCTGGACAATCAGATTGAATATTGGGAACTACTGAAAGAAGAGATTTATACTGTTCGTGAAAAGGGCTATGAAAACACCAATGTTGTCTCAATGAGTGAAACTTATTTTGAATATGCCGACGAGACGGTGACTGCTGCCGAACTGTACTCGGAAAAGATTGCCGCACGTATCCGGCTGACCGAGATTATTTCTGCGCTTGATATACTGTTGTTAATCTTTTTGATCGTCCAGCAGCAGATCCAGCACATTAAGGCTGTCAGGGAAAATTATATTTTATCCAAGAAAGCCTACCTGGATGTGCACACCGGACTTCCAAACAAAAGCCGCTGTGAAGACCTTTTGAACTCTTCCGGTTTTATCACTGAGCCGCTGTGTTTTGTTATGTTCGACTTAAATAATTTAAAAGAAGTGAACGATACCCTTGGACACGCTGCCGGGGATTCGATGATTGCCAATTTTGCCCACATTTTAAGAAAGGTAGTTCCTGAAAAAGATTTTGTCGGCAGATACGGCGGTGACGAATTTATCGCTATTTTGTATGACACCACCTCCGGGCAGGCAGACGAACTATTGGAAAAACTACATGCTACGATCAAACAGTATCATTCCAGCAATATGCCGGATGCGATCAGTTACGCCTATGGTTACAGCTACTCCATGAATTACAAAGATTGTACGCTCCGCAATCTGCTTGACAAAGCAGACCATGAAATGTATCTGAATAAACAGGCACAAAAAAAGAAACGATAAGCCGTTTCTTTTTTTGTATTTCTCTATCATTTACGGATTTGCAGTTCCATTTCCGGCATTCCCACCGGTTCCGTTGGTATTCTCCGCATCTCCGCCGGTTGCATCGTTTGTGAGATCATTCACACCATTTTCCACACCATCGATCACATCTTTGCCGGCATCGCCAACACCGTCCACCACATCCTCGATCACGTTGCCGTTTTCATCCACACGGTTGTTATCCTTGTCCTTATCCTCTGTGGTGTCAATATTATTTTTGTCATTGCCTGTGGTAGTGTCCGCATTGTTATTCAGACGGTTTTCCGTGCTTGTGTTTGTACCGTTTGTGCCATTATTTTTATCGTTTGCATTGTTATTTCCGCAGCCTGCGACAGCACTCAACGATAACATAAGCATCATTCCAGCCAAAAGTAATTTCCACTTTCTCATAGTCATTTCTCCTTTTCTTTTACAGAGTATCAGGCATTGCGAAACTCCTCATACGCTTCTTTTAATTGTTCAAAATCAACAAAAACATTCAAGACACGCTTTCGCTATGTGTCACTCGCAACGGTACTAAGAAGCCAGTCACAACTTACAGTTGTACCTGTCTTCTAAGAACCGGCGGTTCCCCAATGTCTTTCATGTCTTTTGTTAATTTTTCACAATTCAATTTAGTTTTTCATGAGTTTCGCAATTGTCTATACAGAGTATATTTGCTCTGTTCTTCAAAAATAGTATGACCATCGATTTTTTTCTTATACATATTCTGTAAAAAAATTTAATTTTGTGGATAATACCCCAGTTCTCTTGATAATTCTTCCTGTACTTTTTTCACATCCACGGCAAGTTCTTCCACGCGCTCTCTCGTCATACGGCTGACCGGTCCGGAAATGCTGAATGCATATTTCACTTCCTTGCTGTAACCATGCAGGCAGGCAGCGATACATCGCACACCCTCCTCGTTCTCCTCGTCGTCTAACGCATAACCGTTCTTACGGACTTCCTCTAACACCTGCATCATCTCGTCAATGTCAGTGATCGTCTTATCCGTTTTCTTCTCGATAATGCTCTCGTTCCAGATCTGTTTTACTTCTTTCTCCGGAAGTGTTGCCATGATCGCCTTGCCCACGCCGGAACAATACATCGGATGCACCATGCCGACGTGTGATACCATGCGGATCGTGCCAACTTTTGCTTCTATTTTATAGATGTACAAAATGTTGTTGCCTTCCCGCTGTACAAGATGCACTGCCTCCCCACTGATATCGGACAGGCGCTCCATATAAGGTTTTGCGATCTGTAAAATGTCGGTACGCTCTAAGATTTTTCCCGCCATGCTCACGATTTTGTAAGAAAGCATGTATTTCTGCGTTGTCTCGTCCTGTTTTGCATACCCCATATAGATCAAGGACATTAATAAGCGGTGGACCGTACTTTTGTGAAGTCCGAGTTCTGTGCTGATCTCCATTAACCCCATCTCGCCATGCTCTGCTAACATCTCAAGCACCTGGAAAATTCGTTCTGCAGACTGCACCGGATTTTTTGTTTCTTTTTCTTCTGCCATCGTAGGTGTCCCTTTCTTCCTGTTCACAATATAATTCTGTAAAACCAAAAAAAAACTCTGGATTTACCTATATGTTTCATATTTCAGATTCTCGTTTCATATTGTGGAACTTTCTTTTTTCTCATATTAACAGCTACTATTAGAAATGTCAAGGGAATTGAGTTGGAACTATTGACATCCGTTTTTCTGATGTTATAATAAAACCGTACCGTTTTATGGAACATTGTTTCGTATAATGGAACTTTATAATAGAACACAATCATCCAAAACATGGATGAGAAAATAAGAATGATAAGGAGAATCATCATGAACAAAGTATTAGAAGAGATTTCCAAAATTGGTATTGTACCTGTTATCGCCCTGGATCACGTAGAGGACGCCGCTCCTTTAGCAAAAGCATTATGTGACGGAGGACTTCCTTGTGCAGAGGTTACATTCCGTACTGCTGCCGCTGAGGAATCTATCCGTATTATGGCTGAGCAGTTCCCGGAAATGTTAGTAGGTGCCGGAACCGTTCTTACTACAGAGCAGGTTGACCGCGCTGTAAACGCCGGAGCAAAATTCATTGTAAGTCCTGGCTTAAATCCAAAAGTAGTGAAATACTGTGTAGAAAAAGGAATTCCGGTTACTCCTGGATGCTCTAACCCAAGTGACGTTGAAGTTGCTATTGAACTTGGTCTTGATGTTGTAAAATTCTTCCCTGCAGAGGCAGCCGGCGGATTAAACATGATCAAATCCATGGCAGCTCCTTATGTAAATATGAAATTCATGCCAACCGGCGGAATCAATGCGAAGAACCTTACAAATTACCTTGATTTCAACAAAATCATCGCATGTGGCGGTTCCTGGATGGTAAGCAAAGACCTTGTTGCTGCAAAAGACTGGGCTGGTATCACAGCACTCACAAAAGAAGCAGTTTCTACCATGTTAGGTTTCAAACTTCTTCACGTTGGTGTAAACAATGCATCTGAGGAAGCTGCTGCTTCTGATTCTGCAAAATTCGCTACATTACTTGGACAGGATGTAAAAGTTGGAAACAGCTCTATGTTTGTTGGTTCTCTTATCGAAATGATGAAAAATCCAGGACGTGGAACTTGTGGTCATATCGCAATCCAGACAAACTATCTTGCACGTGCAATGTACCACTTAGAGAAACGTGGTTTTGTATTTGATGAGTCTTCTTTCAAATATGATGCAAAAGGAAATATCACAGTTGCTTATTTAAAAGATGAAATCGCCGGTTTCGCTGTACATTTCAACCAGAAATAAGACAGGAGACAGATTATGACAGATCAGAATTGTGCTTATTGTATGGAAGGTGACTTAGTTGCCCAGTTCGGCATTAAAATCTGTGAACTTCCATCCTCCAAAGTTTATTTATTTAAAGAACAAAGCCATAAAGGACGTGTGATCGTTGCCCATAAGAAACACGTCAGTGAGATTGTAGAGTTGACTGCCGAAGAACGCGCTGCTTACATGGAAGATATCAACCATGTAGCAGAGGCTCTTCACAAGGCATTCCATCCTCAGAAGATCAACTATGGTGCCTACGGTGACACCGGACATCATCTTCACTTCCATCTTGTACCAAAATACACAGATGGCTATGAATGGGGTGGCGTTTTTGCCATGAATCCGGGTGAAAAATTCCTGTCAGATGCAGAATATGCTTCCCTGATTGAAGAAATCCGCAAGTATTTATAACCAGAGTTTAACTTATGAACTGCCACTTGCAGGTGGTGTTACGGATTTCCAGAGCTACTGTATTGCATGCATAACAACTTTATAAAATAAAAAATAGAACTGTTTGTTTTCAGGAGCGCTTCCGCTTGTTGTCGCTGGCAG
>ERZ772937.1951-NODE-1951-length-13743-cov-10.138223_pt1 | contig 13743 bp, 14 predicted proteins | sample MGYA00512113_ERZ772937 | MGnify/ENA primary metagenome ERZ772937 (study PRJEB29015, sample SAMEA2737649) | human gut metagenome | biome: human gut; feature: human-associated habitat; material: faeces | place: China | collected 2012 ... | reverse complement strand
GTACTTATCATGGTTGGTATAACATTCCTGCTAGTTTCAGTGTGTATAGAGAAATGCATAAGTATCATGAACGATTAAAGGATGAGTATAGAAAACGTTGCACAATTTAGAAAGGATGTGAATTATGGCAAGTTCAGATATTATCAAGATTGGTTTTGATTACAGATCCAGTCTTGCACAATTTGAAAAAGATACAAATGGTGTATTTGACGGAATTAGTTCTAAGGCTGGTAAACAGAAAATTACAATTCAGTTAGATGCAAAAGATGATAAGGTAATTGATAAAATTAAGGAATTACAGAAACTTAAATTAGATAAATTCACATTCGAGTTTGGTAATTCTGGATTAAAAGAACAGTTACAAACATTTGACAAATTAGAGAATAAGATAAATGAGATTATTAATATATCAAAAGGAATTGGAAACTCTTCTGCTCCTATTGTTGATGTTAATAAATCGTCAAAGGAAATTGATAAACTAGAGAATAAAATCTCAGAATTAAATAAGAAATATGACGAATTACAAAAGAAATCTGCTACTGGCGGTATTTCTGGTAAAGAAGTTAATCTTGTTGACAATGATGAATTTAAGAAATTATCACAAGAAGTATCTGAATTAAAAGATCAGTTTGATGATTTAAAAACTCATATGAGTTTACTTGACGATTATACTGTTCCTACTGATAGATTCTTTGAACTTCAAACGCAAGTTGAGGCTACATCTGTCAAGGTTTCTAATTTAGTTGATGAAATGACCAGATTATCCAATGTTCAGAAAAATATTGGGGCTGAAACGAATACTTCATTAGAGAATAATCCAAAGAAAGACGCATTTCCTGACAAAGATGTTTCTGCATCTGTAGAGTCTGCTACTAATTCCATTAAAGAAGAGAATAATGTATTAGAGCAGAATACTCAGAAAGTTAAGGAAAATACACAGGCTAAAGAACAAAATGTTAATGTAAACCTTAACAAGTATGATAAGCGGCTAGATTCTTACAATGGTAAGATTGATAAATACAAGACAACTATTGATAGATTTAATGATGGTGGTTGGACAAGTAGTACATATTTGGAAAATGTGCAAGCAGTTAAGAATGCTGTTAAAGAGTATGAAACTCTGCTCAATGAATTAAAAGGCAAAGATGCTAGTTTGGTGACAAGCAAAGATATTTCTAAATTGGATAATTATGAAAAGAAAATCAAAGATACTATCGCTACTGTTACTAATATGTCAGCTTCTGAAAAAGGATATAACTTTGTATCTGGTCAGAAAGAATTAGACAAGATTCATAAGCTTTTAGCTGAGAACGGTAATATGTCTACTGAGGCTAAAGTTAAGATTAAAGCTTACTATGCAGAAATTGAAAGTGGTAATCCTAGTATGAGTCTTGACAAGATTCATGGTGAAATCTTAAAGATTTATAATGCCGAAGTCGAAGCTGGTCGTGCTGGCAGAACTTTGTGGGATACCATGAAGAATAGCGGATTCCATCAGATTGCTGCACAGATGGCAGGTATGTTTGGTGTGTATGATGTTATTAATCTTGGAAAACAGGCTTTCAGCACTGTAAAAGAACTTGATTATGCTTTAGTTGATTTAAAGAAAACTACAGCAATGAACTCATCTGAACTTGAACAGTTTTACTATGACTCTAATGATGTTGCAAAACAAATGGGTGTAACAACCAAAGAAATCATAGATCAAGCAAGTAGTTGGAGTCGTCTTGGATACAATTCAAAACAAGCTGCTACTGAAATGGCTAAGTTAAGTTCGCAATTTGCTATAATTTCTCCTGGTATGGATACCACAACATCGCAAGAAGGACTCGTCAGCATCATGAAGGCGTGGGATATCGGATATCAAGATGTTAAATCTCAGATAATGGATGATATAAATGCACTTGGCAATGCGATGGCTGAAGACAATCAAGATATAGTAGAAGGTATGGAACGTTCCGCTGCTGCACTTGCCGCTGTTGGAACTTCTACAAAAGATGCTTTTGCTTTATTTTCAGGTATACAAGAAGTCCTTCAGAACTCAGAAAAAAGTGGCACGTCCCTCAGAAGCGTTGCTTTAAGACTACGTTCTTTCGATGAATCTACAGAAGAATACTCTTCTGATTTAGCAAATATTACAGGTGAATTAGCTGATTTAACAAAAACTGCTGAACATGCCCAAGGCGTATCTGTTTTTAAACCTGGTTCTACAACAGAGTTTAAGAGTTTAGTAGATTATTTTAGAGAAATTGCCGACATCTGGGATGAGATGTCACAAAAACAGCAAAATGATTTCCTTCTTAAAGCTTTTGGTCGTACACAGGCTCAAGCTGGTGCTGCTCTTATTCAGAACTTTAAAGGTGTTGAGAAAGCCCTTGATGTTATGGATAATGCTGCTGGCAGTGCAGACAAAGAAATGGAAACAGCAAAACAGTCAATTACCTACAAGCTTAATGAATTAAAACAAACTTGGGTTGGAACTGTTCAGGATATTGCAGATCGTGGTGATATAAATATAGTTATAGATGGATTAACAAAATTATCAGAAGCACTTGGTTGGGTAATTGATAAAATGCATCTAATACCAACACTTACAATAGGTGGTGGTTTAACAGCCTTTATTAAGAATTTTGATTAGGTTTTCAAACCTTACACAAAAACTCTCTCCAACAGTTTTTAGTTGGTCAATCATAGATAAGAGAATAACATAATGGCGTTACAATCAAATCTATGGATACATGGGATTCTTAATATAAACTCTGCAAACACTTTAGCGGAGTATAAACTATTACATGGAGGAATAAATGCTTGAATGCTTGGTAGCTTAACAAACTACCCACGGATCACATAACAAACCGTAATCCATATAGTTATATTGGATGAGGTTACGAAAGTAGAAAAAATTGTATATGTGGATATATGAGAATATCAAGGAGACTTGATAGGTGTCTAAGTATCATTAACAACGGGCAACGAGCAGGACGGTACTCTACATTTATAATGTTGACCATATATAGAAATGAAAGGTCATATATAGAGAATAACTATATAAGAGAGCAATCCCCAACGACATACCCATCCTCTAAGTGAGTCATCGCCTTAAGTATGACATTCGCTTATAATGCATAGTGTACATTGCGATTTCGGAATTCAGTAATGTATTTGAGTGTGTGTTTAACTCAACTAGAAAATTCCAAAAAATAACTTATAAAAAGAGAATAATAAAATAGGACTGTCGTGAGACAGCCCTACCAATGGAATAAAAGGAAATATGAATACAGCATATAGGAGAAAATATTAAAATTTTTTGCTCTTAGAGAACATTTGGGTTATATATTTAACTTTCTTATCAGAGAGTTCGTTATGTCTACAGATAAGAACTATTGAAATGAATTCATATGTCAACCAGATAAAGTAACATATGCCTCCACAACCCATAAGTTTTAAAATGGCTATAATAATATCAACCATTATTATAATTTCACCTCCCTTCTCTATAGAATAGAAATATAAATTAGGGAAATATGCGCCCAGAAAGGGCAGATTCATTTTTCCGAATGCCATAAATATAGACATTGGGACAACCTTCGGTTATAGAGTGTTATGGCACACATCTATGTTGTTTCTCCAATGTCTATATTTTACCATTGTACAAAATTAAATACAATTCAGAACAGTAGTTTGTATTCTATAAGCCAATGTGTTTCGATATATATTCTTTTCTTTCGACTTCATTCATTGAGAAGAATTCTTCAAAGTCAATATCGAGTTTTATACAATCACAATTACATACTCGACATACATTTGTAAGATAATGTGTATATGTAACTCTGTGACAATTTGGACAATAATGAATTTTTAGCATAATTGACTACTCTTTTATTATATCTATTTATTTGGACGGAATAACCTAAATTATTATGATGTGAGGTAAAAAATAATGACAAATTTAAATATTAAAATTAAAATCAACGAATTAGAGGAATTAAAACCAGCTATTGAATATATAAAGGCTCTTGATCTTAATAAAATACCCGAACTCAATACAGAAGTGATAATTGAATTCGGGTATGGTAATTAATTTTCTTTTACTACTTCTATAACTGAAATTTCTGACCTAGCGATGGTAAATGCATTATTCTCAGAATATAAATGCAAATCATATCCCGTAGAGTATTGATGATTGAATATTTCATCACCTTCAAGAGTATGTTCGGATATACCCTTATGTCCATAATATACTTTTTTGATATGTTCATACTCTTGAACTTTACCATCTTTGTTTTTAATTTTAAATGTGTACATTGTGATACTCCTCCGTAATTTGATAACACCATCATACTACTTTGAGGAATATTTTACCATTCGGAACATATGTTTACCAAGTATAACCGCAGTTACCACACTTAAATGTCTTGTTAATCTTCTTACTAAAGATACCGAAAGCCCATATTGATGCCCCACGTTCTACTCCACCTATCTTTTTAATGTTTGTACTTCCACAAGTCGGACATTTAGGTTTATTTAGTAATTCTTGTGCTTGGGCGTTGGCTTGAGCGATTTGCTGTGGGGTAAGGTCGGGGAAAAATGGGTTGGTTTTTTTTGAACCATAATCTTTTTTTAATTCATACCATATCTTAATTACATCTTCATAAGAAGAATTTGTGAGTTTTTGAATAAATTCAATTCCATCTTGATCTAATTCTCCTGCAATATCAACAAGAATTTCTGTACAATTAGAATTTCCTAATTTTATTTCATTATAAATATATTTTTTTGCTTCTTCGTAATTCATAATACCTCCTACTTATTGTAAAATTATATTTTTATTATTATATGCAAGTACCGATTTTGCTTTACTTGCAGATATTATTATATCCTGAGGGAAAACACCTATGTGTGATATGTTGTCCGTATCCATCGCAAGCTGTTCAATCTGCTCATCAGTGACCTCAAATACGCTATCCCATTCCACGGCAAGAACATGATGCTTATCCTGCCATTTCACCTGTGATATATTGTTGCAGCCCACAAGCAGTGCCTGCTCCACAGACATAGGCCGCATGAAGAAATCTTTTTTGTCGCGGACTGCACTCAGCATGCCGCTCTCAATACTTCCGATACGCTCTGCCAGACGATACACCTCATCGCGATTGTGTGACACAAAGATAACAGGATTGTGAAAATCGGAAAGCATCTCCATAAGCTCTGATTCCATACTTCTTTTCACATGCTCATCCAGTGCCGAAAAAGGCTCATCGAGCAGTATACACTCCGGTTTAGCCGCAAGCATGCGAAGCATTGCCACGCGCTGCCTCTGGCCTCCCGAGAGATGATCCGGATATGTGTCTGCCATGCCATCAAGCCCATACCGCTTCAGCCAGACCTTCACCTTTTTTTCATCGCGATGTCCCATTGCTATGCATATATTTTCCATCACGGTCATTGTAGGAAAAAGTGCATAGTCCTGAAACAGATAGCCTACCCTGCGCTTACCGGGGTGCAGATTTATGCGATTTTTTGAGTCATACAGCACCCGGTCATTTAATGATATAAAGCCTGAATCAGGAGTCTCTATCCCTGCTATACACTTGAGTGTCATACTCTTTCCTGAGCCCGACATACCAATTACGGACACAATCTCGTCCGTAAGCTCCATGTCAACCGAAAGCATGAAATTATCCAACTGTTTTTTTATTTTTACTATGAGCGACATTATTTTTTCTCTTTCTCTTTATGCCCTTGCTTTTGCCGCATATCATATTTATCGATACAAGGCATGCAAACGAAATCGCTATGATTACTATGCACCAGAAGCCCGCTGTGGCATAGTCACCACTTTGGATGACCATTGCTATCTGCTGTGATATGGTCGATGTCTTTCCCGCTATATTTCCGGCAAGCATTGATGTGGCGCCGTACTCACCGATAGCTCTGGCAAAGGCCAGTGTGACACCCGATATGATGCCGGGCTTTGCCATCGGCAAACGTATTTTCCAGAAAACCTTCCACTCACTTATGCCGAGAGTGCGCGCCGCATATATGACATTTTCGTCTATCTGCTCAAATGCCGCTCTCGCATTTCTGTACATGAGAGGGAGTGCAATGATGGTCGCTGCAACCACACAGCCAAGCCACGTGTGTACTACCTGTATACCCATGCTATTGCTTAAAAAACTTCCAAAGGGACGTCTTGTACTGAAAATCCTTAAAAGGATGTATCCAGCCACGGTAGGCGGCAATACCATCGGAAGTGTTAGCAGTCCATCCCAGAATGCCCTCACTCTGCCCTTTGTGTTTATAACAAGCTCAGCAAAGGCTATTCCAATAAAGAATGAAAAAACCGACGCTACTATTCCTGTTTTTAATGTTATCCAAAGCGGTGCGAAATCAATCGTTCCCATTATTCATTTACCGTAAAATGATATTTCTCAAATACTGACATTGCCTCATCCGTCTGAAGATATGCAATAAATTCCTTTGCGGCTTCAAGCTCGTCTGCTGTAGTGTTGTCACCCTTTAAGGCTGCTATCGGATATATAACATCACCTGTTAAGCTGTTTGAAAGCTTTTCTATAATGTCAAGCTGATTCTCGTATCCGAATGTATCTGAGTAATAAACTGTTCCTATTTCGTTTGCACCCTCAGCTACGGCAGATGCAACTGCACCTACATTTGCACAGCTGTTGATTTCCAGACCGCCAAGTGCCTTTGAGATATCAGAATCTGAAATATCCTGTGGCTTTGAAGCATCTCCTTCAACCATTTTTGAATTTACAAGTGCTACTCTGGTGTACTGTCCTACAGGAACTGTTCCGTCAGCAAGTGCCATATTTTTAGCCTTTGAGATGTCTGCAAAGCTGGTAACTGCCGTGCCACTATTCTTATATGTAACAAGGCACACCTGATTATTTAAAAGATCAACACGAGTATCATCAACCACGCTTCCTGCTTCATAACCATTCTGAAGCTCATCCATCTGTGCCACTCCTGCTGAGAAAAAGGTATTGCACTTCGCGCCCTCTTTAATCTGTGCCATCAGAGTTCCCGAACTGTCATAGTTGTTCTGGAAGTTTACATTTGGATGCTCCTTGGTGTAGGCTGCACAAATTTCATCCATAACACTGTTTAAGCTCTTTGCCGCAAAAATCGATAAATCTACATCTACATTACCGCTCTCTGCAGTATCCTTCTTTCCGCAGCCTGCAAAAAGTCCTGCTGTAAGAATGAGTCCAAACATAAGTCCTGCATATGCTGCAAATTTTCTCTTTACCCCCTTGCGCTCCTTTACTGATTTGTCAGTGCCTGTTGCTCTTCTTAAAATCACACTTTTAATCTCTCTTTTCTTTTTATTTATTCATCATCTGATCTGCTCCAGCAGCACTGAAATGCTACCTCCGCACACCATTCCCTCATTCTCGGCATCGTCAGTATTCATGCTGACATCAATCAGCTCACATTTGAACTCCTGATTGCGAAACAGCCTCCTGCAGCGGCTTATAACTAAAGCCTCCGCACAGCCTCCGCCTATTGTTCCAACAATACGGTTGTCTGAGCTCACAAGCATCTGTGTGCCAACTCCGCGCGGTGCACTGCCGTTCTTTTTTATGATGGTACACAGTATGTACTTCTCATCCGGGGAGTGTGTAACTGATGCACAATGCCCAGCCACCTCAGTAAGTGCGTCAAGCACTTCGTTATCTATCTGAGTGCAGCTTGTACGCTCATTTTTACACTTTACTATCTCGCTTATCACCGAAAGAGCAATTTCCTCCGGTGTCTGTCCACCTATTGCAAGGCCCATCGGAGAATGTAATCCTGATATAATTTCCTGTGAAAATCCCGATTCTTCAAGGTCTTTTTTCACTATCACAGCTCTTTTCTTTGAGCCCATCATACCCACATAGGCATAGGGCTTTGTGAATATCTCTGTGAGGCATTCCATATCGAAGCGATGTCCTCTTGTCATGCATACATAGTAATCATCCGCCTGCGGCTGTAGCTTGGCGAGAGTTTCTTTATAATCGCCGCAAATCACATGGTCTGCGCCTTGGCGCTTTGCATTGTCTGCAAACAAAGGTCTGTCCTCTATCACCCATATGTCAAATGCCAAAAGCGATGCCATGCGTACAAGTGCCGCCGATACATGCCCTCCACCGCAGATTATGAGACGTGGTCTGCTGCCTATCTGCTGTCTGAACATCACAATGGAATTATCATTGTCATCTATTTCATCTGCCCACACATTGCCGTATGCCACTCTTATTCTGCCATCTATATAGAGTGCCTTTGCCCCGGCATGTGCTCCTTCTATGACTGTCAAAAGCTCACAGCGGCTGTCCACAGGTCTGTCCTTTATCGAAGCATATATGTTGGCCGGAATCAACTTCACCTCGTCACCAGCATGAATCTGACCACCTCTTACGACTACCGCAAACACACCCTCCTTTGGCATAATGCACTCGCCCATCCTCTTGTATATGGCACAATGCGAATGGCACTGCTTGCCTATCTGCGTCATCTCAAGGATGGTATCTCCTATGCAAAAGCGTGTACCAAGAGGCAGATTTCCTAAATCAAATCCTGAAATAATTAAATTTTCACCGAATGCACCGTTGTCTATCTGTGCCCCTCTTGCCCTGAAGTCATCTATTTTCTCCGCGGAAAGCAGGCTGACCTGCCTGTGCCACTTTCCGGCATGTGCATCTCCCATGATGCCGTAGTCTGCAACAAGCTCCGCCTGTGGCACCTCTCTCTTTTCAGTTCCTCTCTCTTTGCTTATATTGATTGCAAGAAGCTTTCCCATTATTTTCTATCAGCCCCCTATCCGGCTCATATTTCTTGCTGCATTTACTTCCGCAGCTTCTATCTCTGTAGTCTTTATCTCTGTAGTTTTTGTATATGTCACTGCATTATCATTAAAATTGTGACACCTTGGCTTTGCCTTTATGGCAGCCCTTAGTGCCCGGACTATTGCAAAATCTTTTTCCACATCATCTGCAAAATCCCATGAATCAGGTACTAAATCCATCGTCACGCTGCTTCCCAGGCATGGCATAAGCCTGCCGTCAGCCGTAACACGTATGCGGTTGCAGGTGTCGCAGAACTTCCCATGAATTGCCTGAATCAGACCTACTCTGATACCAAGTTCCGGAAAAATGTAATACTCTGCCGGGCCGTTATCCGGAATTTTCCGTTTGTCATTTCCCGAATTAATTTCTTTTGTTTTTTCAGTATTTATACGGCAAGGTTCTCCATACAGTTTTGAAAGTGTACCAATAACCTTCTTATATGGCTCGACTCCGTTGGTGTGTCCTTCACCTACTGGCATCATCTCTATAAAGCGGATATCTGTACCTTTTTTTGCAACATATCGTGTGAGCGCCACCACATCTGTCTGCGGTGTGAGCACCACATTGATTTTCACTCTTATTCCGCACTCTATAGCGGCATTGATTCCATGCTTTACTTCTTCAAGCAGCGGTTTTTTTGTGATGCGTTCATATTCTGACGCATCTATAGTGTCCAGACTCACATTTATGCTGTCTATGCCTGCTTCCTTTAACCACTTTGCATGCTGCGCAAGCAGTACTGCATTTGTAGTAAGCGATACGCTGCTGACACCCGGTATCTTTTTGATTTGTAAAACCATTTCATCAAGCTGCGGATGCAAAAGCGGCTCACCGCCTGTCAGACGAAAATGCTTAATTCCAAGCCTTGTGGCTGCGCGGACTATGCAAAGCACCTCTTTTACGCTAAGTATATTTAGTGCATGACAGTGCTCATTATTGTCACAGGGATTGCAGTAATAGCAGTTTAAATTACAGCTATCTATCACCGATATGCGCATATAGTCAATCTCTCTGCCAAATCCATCGCGCATGTTAAAAGCCCTTTCCAAAACCACAGTTAGGAAACGTGCAGACATCACAATTCAGGCAGAGGCCGCCTTCTCCAAGTCCGGCAAGCTCATCTGCATAAATCATATCACGTGCCATAAGCCTAGGCAACACAATATCAAATATCGTGCGCTTATTGTACATGGCACAGCCGGGCAGCCCACATATCGGCACCAGCCTGTCACCTGCATCATAGTACGACAGCAAAAACATGGCTCCCGGCAGCACCGGCGAGCCGTATGACACAATCCGTGCGCCTGTATTTTTGATGGCAAGCGGCGTTTTATCATCAGGATCCACGCTCATTCCACCTGTGCAGAATACAATTTCCGCTCCTGCTTCTATCGCGCGTAAGCATCCGTCTGTGATTTTTTTGTCATCATCATCAAACACCTCATGAAACATCATCTGTGCGCCAAACTCTGCTATTTTTTTTTCTATAACAGGTGTAAATGCATCCTGTATCCTGCCATGGTACACTTCGTTTCCGGTTGTAATTATTGCTGCTTTTCTGACCACAAACGGCTTAATATCAAGGATTGGACCATCCTCACATATATTAGAAGCTTCCTTTAGCTTATCTTTTTTTATGACAAGCGGTATGATTCTTGTTCCGGCGAGCTTATCACCCTTTTTCACAGTGGTATTGCCGTGCCTTGTGGCTATCATCAGCTCTCCAAAGGAGTTGACCTTTTCAAGCTTTTTGCTATCCACCTTAAGCAGTCCATCACAGTCTGCGATTACCTCTATCTTGCCCTCCTTTACGGAGGACGGATGCATTTTACTCGCAGTGCCGCAAGAAACGCCTGATTGTGTGTCTGCTTCAATTTTCTTTGTGCCACATGCGCTCATACGATAAAGCACCTCCGCAGCCTCATTCTCGTGCATCATGGTCTCATCATTTTCCCATATATATATGGTATCTTTTCCGACACTAAGCAGCACCGGTATGTCCTCTTTTGTTATGATATGCCCCTTGCGAAAAACTGCATCCTTTTTCACGCCGGGAATAATCTGTGTGATATCGTGGCAGAGCACCTGTCCGACTGCCTCAGTTGTCTTCATAAGCTTCATATAATCCCACACTCCAATTATTATCTCTGTAAATATTAACTATTCCAAACCACACCTAGTACACCGACCGCACTCACTGTCATACTGCAGTAAAATATCAAGCCCATGCTCTATATTTCCCATCAGAAAATCCATGCTCTCCGACACTGCCTTCACACTGCCGGGCAGATTAACTATCAGTGTGTTTTTCCTGATGACGCAAACGCCTCTGCCAAGCATGGCGCGCGGTGTAAGACTCATGCTGTACGCTCTCAGTGCCTCAGCGATACCTGGTGCATTGCGCTGTGCAACATCCATTGTAGCTTCCGGCGTGATATCCCTAGGTGAAAAACCTGTGCCGCCGGTTGTAAGCACCAGATTGCATTTCATGTCATCACTCAACCTGACAAGCTCGTCTGCAATCTGTTTTCTCTCGTCCGGTATAATTTTATATGAAACCACCTCGTACTCATCTTTGGGAAGCATCTGTCTTATTTTGGGGCCGCTTTTATCCTCGCGCCGGCCCGCTGCGCCTTTATCACTTATCGTTATAATCCCTACAGTATACATTACATCACCCTGTTATCCTTGATTAAATGTGTATTTTTAACTATTCAGCTGTATAGTGTCCACTCTTTCCACCGGATTTTTCAAGCAGATGTATCTGCCCGATTTCCATTCCACGGTCTAGCGCCTTACACATATCATATATGGTAAGAAGCGCCACACTGACCCCTGTCATGGCCTCCATCTCTACACCGGTTTTGCCCACACAGGCTGTCGTGCAAATTGCCGTGATACTGCTGTTTTTTTCATCCAGCTCAAACTCAACATCACACTTTGTCATAGCAATAGGATGACAGAGCGGAATAAGCATGGAATTGTTCTTTGCTCCCATGATTCCTGCAATCCTTGCCACTCCCAGCACATCACCCTTTTTAGCCGTGCCCGTAGATACAGCCCTGTATACAGCGTCATTTACCTTTATCGTGCCGCAGGCTTTCGCCACGCGGTATGTGTCATCCTTTGCGTGCACATCCACCATGTGGGCTTCCCCTGCCTCATTAAAATGTGTGAGCTTTTCTTTATTTTGTTCCTGATTATTGATATCTAATCCGTTTTGCTGCGTCAATTAATTAATCCTCATTGTAACTGTTCAGTTACCATAATTTATTATCTATTAGTAACTGCACATTTAATAAATCCTTATGCCGTGCTCAAATGCCGATACCGCCTCAAGCACACTGCCTGCTATACTCCTTGCCTTGTCAGAGATCGTAAAACAATTTGAAAGCTCCCCTTCGCGTGGATCGATATCCGCTATCTTGAAGCCTTCCTTGAAATAATAACCCTCATGGATAAGACCTCGTATGATGCCTGTAATTGTAGCATTTACCGGAACATATTCAGACAATTTATTGTCATAGCTTCCTTTATCCGGATATATCCGCGCTATCTCATCGCCCTTTTGCACAATATCTCCGATTTTTCTGACATCATAAATATATCCTGCTGCCGGAGCGTGTATCACACGCTCACTTGTGAAGCCTGCGATATTTCCCGGAACCCCTGTGTTGGGCTGTGCCATGCCATCGGTAATGATGCGCGCCAGATTGTGCCCACGCATGGACTCAATCACCAGATGCACGTCCTTGCCTGCCGTAAAGCCCGGACCTACTCCTATCACAAGCGGTGCCATATTTATTGTGGTGCCCAGATTTTTCTTTGCTATTATGGCATCTACCACAACATCCGGTCTAAAAAGTGCAATTGATTCACCGGTTGGGTCTATGAGAAGCGGAACCTCTCCGGCCTCAAGCACAGCTTCGATAGCTGAGCTCTTCCACTTTTGCGATGCAATATGAGCTTGCGGTGTGTCATTTATCCCGGAAATTGTCTCTGCATCATTCAAGGCAGGAAGCAATCTGGCTGTCAGACCCTCTACAGTTGCGCTCCCATCATACACTGCCTCGCAAAATGACACCTGACGCCGTATGGCTGCCGGATAGTCTGTCTCAAGCGCTATCACCCGATGTCCTGCACGGTGCAGTCTGTGGATGATGCCTGTCGCAAGATCGCCTGCACCACGGCATATGATTAACAAATTTTTCTTTTTTATTTGATTATTGCTCATATAATTAGTTACCCTGTTAACTTATTATTTCCATGTTTATCTGTAATATGTCGAAATCCGTCCTTCAAACCCGCTGTCGCGAAGCTTTTTGACATAGACCTGACGCAGCGTGTCTATAACCGAGTCATCAACCACTACATCCTCTGCCATTCCTAGCTCGTTTTGCATAAGCTCATATCTGAACACAACGTCTTTACACAGCTTGCCCTTTTCCCACGTGCCAAGCACTATGATAACATCTGTGGTGAGCGGATATATGACAGGCTCATCCGCTGCCGGATATTTGAGAGAATGGTGCTTTGCTCCATCTGCTTCGATTATAACATAATCTAACGCCTGTGGCATGTCTTTAATCAGTTTATCAAGCAAATCATACGGCAGTCCGCACATTTTTGGCTTTGACTGTTCTGATATTTTCTGCCCCGCCATGCAATATCCATCTTTTATTATTTTATCCCTTAACGAAAAAAAATCGCAGGATAGGTCAGTGTCAGCTTCGACATACATGTGCGTTGTTGTTGTGACAAGCACACCTTTTCCTCTCCTGTGATATTCCCTTGCAAGCTTATGGACGAGTGTGGTCTTTCCACCTGCGCCCACTATTGAAATCACTTTTTCCATATATTTCCATACTTTCCCACAAATAATAAAGCCGCC
>ERZ772937.1943-NODE-1943-length-13762-cov-3.178960_pt1 | contig 13762 bp, 9 predicted proteins | sample MGYA00512113_ERZ772937 | MGnify/ENA primary metagenome ERZ772937 (study PRJEB29015, sample SAMEA2737649) | human gut metagenome | biome: human gut; feature: human-associated habitat; material: faeces | place: China | collected 2012 ... | reverse complement strand
ATGACAAAGTTAAAACAGCACACCTGTGACTGCATTGTTATTGGCGGCGGCGCCGCGGGCATGATGTCCGCTGTCTGCGCTGCACAGGGCGGTGCATCTGTCATTTTAATAGAACATACGGCACGGCTGGGTTCAAAAATACTCCAGACCGGCAACGGAAAATGTAACTTTACCAACCTGCATATGCAGGCAGACTGTTATCAGAACGGCAATCCTGACTTTGTCATGCAGGTTTTAAATACCTTTCCGGTACAGGATACCCTTGAATTTTTTGAAAATGCAGGCATTTACCACAAGGACAGAAACGGATATGTCTATCCCCATTCGGAAACGGCGGCTTCTTTGCAGTCCGCACTGCGGTATGAAGTCGAACAGAGCGGTGTGACTGTATTTACCGAACAGTCTGTTCTGTCCGTTGAAAAAAAAGACGGTTCATTTTATGTGACGACCAATACCGACAGCTTCTGCGGCCATGCCTGTATTCTTGCCACCGGCTCAAAAGCCGCACCAAAGACAGGCTCGGACGGCTCAGGCTATACACTTGCCAGAAAATTCGGACACCACATTATAAAACCGCTTCCGGCACTCGTACAGCTTACTTCCGACAATCCGCTGTGCAAAGCGATGTCCGGCGTGCGCAGTACAGGAACGGTTACTGTTTTTGCAGACGGAAATCCTGTTGCTTCGGATACCGGAGAAATCCAGTATACGGACTACGGCATTTCGGGGATTCCCGTATTTCAGGTCAGCCGCTATGCCGTCAAAGCCGCAGACAGTAAAAGAATCGTGACGGCAGTTGTGGATATGCTTCCGGACTTTGAAGCGGAAACCCTTATTACACAGTCGATAAAACGCATGTATCAGCATAATACGCAGGATATTGTCACGTTCTTTTCGGGACTGCTCAACAAAAAGCTTGTACAGGCAGTGGCAAAAAGCTGCGGTTATCCAGCCGGTACGACTATGGACGCACTTGGGAAAAAAGGTATTGCAAAAATGATAACAGCTTTTAAAGATTTTTCCTTTGACATTACCGGAAGCCGCTCCTTTGATGCCGCACAAATCTGTCAGGGTGGTGTATCTCTTGAAGAGGTGGATTCCCAGTTCATGCAGTCTCTTTTATGTCCCGGACTTTTCTTTGCGGGAGAACTTTTAGACGTAGACGGAAAATGCGGCGGATACAACCTGCAATGGGCATGGAGCAGTGGACATCTGGCGGGAACTTCTGCCGCACAGTATTGTATTTCACAGAAAGGAACTCACTATGATTCAAATTAGTCAGATTCGTTTAAAACCGGACAGCCCGGAAACGGCATTACATCAGGCAGTTTACAAAGCACTGCGCCTTTCACCGAAGGATACCTGCCGCATTGAGATTGCAAAGCAGTCCATTGATTCCAGACATAAACCGGATATCTTATACATATACAGCGTGCATGTTTCCGACATTCTGCTTAACGGCAAAAAGCCGGTGGACGAAGCTGCATGGATTAAAAAGTTAAAGAACCGTGACATTACACCGGTTACCAAAAAAGGATACACATTCCCTGCCGTATCAAGGCAGATTTTAAAAGAAGAAGACCGTCCGGTCATTATCGGTTTCGGCCCTGCGGGTATGTTTGCCGCATTAAAGCTTGCCGAAGCAGGACTGCGCCCGATTGTGTTTGAGCGCGGTGACAGTATTGAACAGCGTAAAAAAGAAGTCGAGGCGTTCTGGCAGGGCGGCGCACTCAATACCGAATCGAACGTCCAGTTCGGAGAGGGCGGCGCCGGTACATTTTCGGACGGTAAATTAAATACAGCGATTAAAGACCCAACCGGAAGAATCCACGAAGTTTTACGCATATTTGCAGAATTTGGTGCGGATTCGCGGATTTTATATGTGAATAAGCCGCATATCGGAACTGATGTTCTTGCCAAGGTTGTGCAGAATATCCGTAAAAAAATCACTGCCTGCGGCGGCGAGGTGCATTTCCAGACAAAACTCACGGCAATTCATGAAAAAGACGGCGCAGTAAACGGCATTACCGTCTTTGACCGTGCAGAAAACAAATCCTTCACCCACGCCTGTAATACCGTCTGTCTTGCAATCGGTCACAGTGCCAGAGATACCTTTGAAATGCTTCTGGCACAGGGAATCTCCATGCAACCGAAGGCTTTCGCGGTCGGTGTGCGCATGGAACACCCGCAGTCCTTTATCAATCAGAATGCGTATGGCGACTGCCACTATAAACTGCCTGCTGCCGATTATAAAGTAACGTTTCAGACATCCACCGGCAAAGGCGTGTATTCTTTCTGTATGTGTCCGGGCGGTTACGTGGTCAACGCTTCCTCCGAAAAAGAACGCATTGCCGTAAATGGCATGAGTTATTCAGGCAGAAACGGTGACAATGCCAACAGTGCCATTATCGTCACCGTAACGCCGGAGGATTTCGGCAGTAACATTTTAGACGGCATGCACTTCCAGCGCAGACTTGAAAACCTCGCATGGCGGGAGGGAAACGGCAAAATTCCCGTACAGTTATACGGTGATTTCAAGAACAACCGCATATCGACCGGTTTCGGTGCCATAACGCCGTCCATAAAAGGCGCGTACACCTTTGGCAACTTAAACCGCGTTTTACCGGAGTTTCTCACAGCACCGTTAAAAGAGGGCATCACCGGATTTTCAACGCGCATTAAGGGATTTGACATGGAAGAAGCCGTGCTTTCGGGTGTTGAAAGCCGTACCTCCAGCCCGGTTCGTATTCTGCGCGGCGATTCCTTACAGTCTGTGACACTTCACGGTCTGTACCCGTGCGGAGAGGGTGCAGGATATGCAGGCGGTATTACCTCTGCCGCCGTTGATGGTTTAAAAATTGCCGAGCAGATTGCCACAAACTAGAAAAAACGTGACATTTTGCCTTAAATGGTGTAAAATAACAAAAGTATGCAAAATATATAGTAGATGAAATTTGGAGAGCATAAAAATGAGCAGCATAAGAGAGCGCATGAAAGATAAAAAACGGATTGTTGTAAAAATCGGTTCTTCTTCCCTCATGCATGATAATACGGGTAAATTAAATTTATTAAAAATCGAAAAACTGGTTCGTATTCTGGTCGATATTAAAAATTCCGGAAAAGACGTTATATTGGTATCTTCCGGTGCAATCGCCGTCGGAAGAAATGCCATCGGTCTGCATGACCGTCCCGATGATTTATCCGTAAAGCAGGCGTGTGCCGCCATCGGACAGGCTAAGCTGATGATGGTTTATCAGAAGATTTTTTCCGAATACAATTCCCTTGCAGCACAGGTTCTGCTGACAAAAACAATTGTGTTAAATCCGGTCAGCCGCCAGAATGCCGAAAATACATTCCGCGAATTGTCAAAGCTTGGAGCAATTCCGATTGTTAATGAAAATGATACCATTTCGACTTCGGAAATTGAGCAGGTACAGACCTTTGGCGATAATGACCGCCTTTCGGCTGTCGTTGCTTCTATTACCGATGCGGATTTGCTGATTCTGTTATCGGATATTGACGGCATGTATACAGATGATCCGCGAACGAATCCGGATGCACGCTTTATTCATTATGTTGAAACCATCGATGACTCACTGATTCAGATGGGCAAGGCAACAAAAATTGCCGCTGCCATGATTGCTGCCAATTCAGGAGCCGATATGGTCATTACCAATGCCAATAACGTAGAAAATATTGTTGGAATTTTAAATGGAGAGGATATTGGCACACTCTTTTTAAATCACCGCAATAAGGATTTTGATTTAAAAGAGCTGATTTAAAACGCTGTGGGAGGAATGAATGGACATCAAACTTGTCAAAAATTTTGAAGAGGGTAATTACATCCCGGTTAATGAGCAGCTTCTGCTTCAGGTCGTAGATGCCAATTACCGTCTTGGACGTTTTCCCGGCAAAAAAATTTTTATGCTGAATCCACTGACAAACGAGCGGCTTGAAATCTTACCGGAAATTCATAAATACAATTTGGCAAACATCAGTTATGCAGCAGTTTCCCATAACCATATACTGTTTACATCCGCAAGCAGTATTAATGAAACACAGGTGGAGATTTCTTACTACCGTTACGATGTCAGTACCGGTGCGTATCATATTATCCATACCACCGTGGCAGACTTAACGAAACTCGGCAATGTGCTTTTATTAAAAGCTTTTGTACTGGATGAAAACTACTGTATTTTTGATGAAATTACATATTCCAGAGAAAATTTAAGCAGTACCGGGCTGTTTAGCAACGGCATGGGTACACATAAAATGCTTTTAAAAGAAATACAGGAAAATAAAGAGCGTTTACTAAAAGATTCTGTGATTGCCACATCCGGTATTGAAAAACTGATTCCTCTTTCAGGTAATTTATGTGTTATCAAACTGGGTAGTCCGATGTTAGAAGAACTGGTTTTTTCTGATACTGCCATACAGCCTTTTAAGCAGAAAGAAATCATCGGCATTGTCAATATCAAGCAGTTTATTTCCGAACTGCTGTTAAATCAGAACAATGCATTTCTGGAAATTTTAGATGAAGGCTCTGAGGAAATTACATTTCCATACATCCGCCAGTATGACAATGATATTGTTTATTCTAAAGTCGATGTTTCAAAAAAAATAGAAGAAGTTATTATATACGATTATGAAACAAAAGTGAAGAAAGTACGCTTAAACAGCAATATTACCAGAATTTCCGATTTGAATCATACGTATATTTTAAATGACACCCCGTATATTATCAAAAATACGGACAAAAATACGCGTTTAATTAATTTGAACACACAGAAAACCGACATTAAATTAAGCGGTGATGTACGTATTAAATTTATCCGCAGGGATTTAATTGTTACGCAGCACCATGTTAAAAAAATGTTTTTTATGCGTAAAGAAAACTATTACATTGAGGTTTTCCGCTACCCGGATATGCACCATTCCATTTTTAAGACGCGTGCAAAATATAAAGACTGTATCGCATTTTTTGACGATTTACTGATTTTTACCAATTAGAACAGGAGAACATTTGTATGGTAACACAGGACACTATTAACCGAATTAACGAATTATACCGCAAGTCCAAGGCAGAAGGCTTAACAAGCGCCGAAGCCGAGGAACAGAAGCAGCTTCGTGCAGAGTACGTTGCAGCATTCCGTAACAATTTAAGAGGGACGCTCGATTCCATTAAAATCCAGAACCCGGATGGTTCTATGATTGATGTCAAGAAACGGCATGAAGAAAAAATGAAGCGGCTGGAACAGGAAGCATTGGAAAATGCCAGAAAATACGGCAATTAAGACAAAACGAGGCAGTTATGACTAAAGAACAGGCAAGAGTATTTGTAAAAGCAGAAAAAAATAAAATGACACCGGCACAGATTCATGAAAACAGCCGTCAAATCATAGATCGGCTTATTTCACAGGATTTTTTTTACAGCGCAGATACTGTACTTACTTATGTCAGTTACAATCAGGAAGTGGAAACCCATTCCTTTATTGACAATTGTCTTTCCCTGGGCAAAACCGTGCTTGTGCCAAAGGTCTACGGCAGGGATATGAAGTTCCACCGGATTACAGCGCTGTCAGAATTAAAGCCCGGCAAATACGGTATTTTAGAACCCGATAATACTGATATCTGTGAACCGAAGCAGGGGCTGATGATTATGCCCGGACTTGCTTTTGATAAAGAACACCACCGTGCCGGATATGGCGGCGGATTTTACGACCGCTATTTAGAACAGCACCCGGCGTTTTACAAAGCCGCTGTCGCTTTTTCTTTTCAGATTGTAGACCATATCGAAACCGAACGCTACGACTTAAAACCGGATTGTATTATTACTGAACAGGCGGTTCTGTAACAACAGACGAAAATGTCTGCAAAATAAAGATTCGTAAAAATATAAAAATTTTATGGAGGGCAGAAAAAATATGGAAACACTTACCGTAATGGGACAGCGTGCAAAAACAGCCGCCGCCCAGCTTGCAAAAACCGGAATCACCAAACGCAATAATGCTTTAAAAGCAGCTGCAGATGCACTGCTTGCAAAACGTGATACCATTCAGGCTGCCAATGCAAAAGACATTGAAGCCGCAAAGAAAAATCAGATGAAACCGGCAATGATTGACCGTCTGACACTGACCGATGCCAGAATTGAAGGCATGGCAGAAGGCTTGTATCAGATTGTGCAGTTAGACGACCCGATTGGTGAAATCACTTCCATGAAGCAGCGTCCAAACGGTCTAATGATTGGTAAAAAAAAGGTGCCGTTAGGTGTTATCGCCATTATTTATGAATCCCGTCCAAATGTTACTGCCGATGCTTTCGGACTGACTTTAAAATCCGGCAATGCCGTTATTTTAAGAGGTGGCAGTGATGCGATTCACTCCAATACGGCAATTGTTTCCGTAATTACCGAAAGCCTGAAAGAATGTGGTATCAATCCGGATGCCATCCAGCTGGTTACCGATACCGACAGGGCGCTTGTGACAGAATTAATGCATATGAATAAATATATTGATGTCATTATTCCGAGAGGCGGTGCCGGACTGATTCAGAATGTCGTCCAAAACAGCACCGTTCCGGTCATTGAAACAGGAACCGGAAACTGCCATATTTATGTGGATGAATATGCAGACTTCAAGATGGCGGAAGATATTATTTTCAATGCAAAGACACAGCGTATCGGTGTCTGCAATGCCTGTGAATCTTTAGTTGTCCACAGTAAGATTGCCGGTGAATTTATCCCGCAGCTGGTTGACCGCTTAAAATTAAAAAACGTTGAAATCCGTGGTGATGAACGTGCAATAGCTGCCGACTCACGGATTGTTCCGGCAACGGAAGAAGACTGGGGAACGGAATACTTAGATTACATCATTTCATTAAAGGTTGTGGATTCCATTGATGAAGCAATTACACACATTAACCGCTATAATACCGGTCATTCCGAGGCCATTATCACAAAAGATTATGACCACGCACAGCAGTTTTTAAATGAAATTGATGCCGCCGCCGTCTATGTCAATGCTTCGACCCGTTTTACGGATGGATTTGAGTTTGGCTTCGGTGCGGAAATCGGTATCAGCACACAAAAGATTCACGCACGCGGTCCGATGGGACTGGATGCGCTGACCACTTCCAAATATGTCATTTACGGAAACGGACAAGTCCGGAAGTAGCCTTGAAAAATTTACAGGTAATTTTAATGCCGTCTGACGGCAGAATGGGGAATTGTAATGATAAAAAGTGTTAAAGATTTAAAAGCGTATGAAGATGTCTTTACGCTGATTGATGAATGTACTGATAACTATGTGTTCGTTTATGATTTAGAAAATGATTTGTTTCATATAAGTAAATCTGCACTGGATACTTTTACTTTGGAAGAGGAACATATCAAATTAGCTTCCAGCGCTTTGAAACCTCTGGTTTATCCAAAAGACTGGGACAGGCTGGCTGCTGATATCCGTGCCGTGCGCAATCAGGAAAAAGCACAGCACAATCTGGAGTACCGCCTGATTACCAAAGATGATGAAATTATCTGGGTAAACGGAAAAAGCCGTACCTTTTTTAATGAAAATGGTGAGCCTTTCATGCTGATAGGCTGCATTTCCGAAATCGGAAAGCATAACAAATACGACAATATCACAAGCCTTTACTGTGAAGATGTGTTAAAAGAACGTTATGCCCTTGCAAAAATCGCAGAGCCGCAGCCTGTTACCGGCACGATATTGTTAATCGGCATTGACAATTTCCGTGAAATCAATGAAAAATACGGTACCAAAATGGGCAACATTCTGCTTGCCGGTGTTGCAGAGGCAATTGCCGTCTGCTGCAAAAACCGTGAAAATGTATTCCGTTTCCACGGGGATGAATTTGCCGTGATTTTAAAAGAACAGCCGTCATGTACCACCGTCGATGCGAAAAAATTGTATAAAACTATCCGTAGAAAGATTGATTCTTCAATTGAAAAAAACGGGTATCATATGTTTTTCACGATTTCAGGTGGTGCGGCTTCCTTTAATACACAGGAGGATTCTTACGAAGATGTTTTAAAAAATGCCAAATTTGCATTGCATGTTTCAAAATTAAATGGTAAAAACACCTTTACACCATATTCAGAAGATGAATATCTTTCCTATATCCGCAGAATTGATATTCAGGAAGAATTAAGAAAATGTGTGGAAAATGATTTTAAGGGCTTTGAAGTCTATTACCAGCCCATTATGAAACCGCAGACAAACACCCTCTACGGCTCGGAAGCCTTAATCCGCTGGCACAGTGAGAAATACGGTTTTATGTCACCGGTTGATTTCGTTCCACTGCTTGAAGAAAGCGCCTTAATCATCCCGCTCGGCAAATGGATTATTGAAAATGCGGTACGGCAGTGTAAAGCATGGGTTTCGGTTTATCCGGATTTTATAATGAATATTAACCTGTCCTTTGTACAGATTATTAAAAGTGATATTTTAAAAGACGCGGTAGAATTACTGGAACAGTATGAACTCTCTGCCGAACATATTGTTTTTGAGGTCACGGAAAGCGGCGAGCTGGAAAATAATACTGCCGTAAAGCATGTGTTAAATTCTTTTAATAACAAAAGCTTAAATCTTGCCATTGACGATTTCGGTACGGGCTATTCTAACCTGCGCTATATCCGCGATATGATGTTTGGCATTATCAAAATCGACCGTCTGTTTATCAAAGATATTAATGAAAGCAGCCAAAACTACACACTTGTCAAGTATGTAACGGAAATGGCGCACAACTTTAACATCAAGGTCTGCGTGGAAGGTGTCGAAACGCAGGAAGAATACGACAAGGTCATGACATTAAAACCAGACTGTATTCAAGGCTTTTTCTACGGCAAACCGATGAATGCCGGAAATTTTGCCGCCAGCTATATTTAACAGCAGAGTCAAATCTACAAAATTTCATTGTAGATTTGACTTTTTTTATGGAATTCAGTAAAATTATGAGTTGACGGTTTTAAACTGATACAATGACAGATTATAGAAATAAGGAGTATTTTAAATGGGCAATATTGCACTTACCGATGTTATTCCACAGGATTCCCTGGAACGACAGTTATATTTTATAGAAAAATGCAAAACTTATGTAGCAGACTTACAGGAAAAGTTAGGACGTCCCTTAACCTGCTGTACCCAGACGTTTGGGTGTCAGATGAATGCGAGGGACTCTGAAAAGCTTCTTGGTATTTTAACTGAAATCGGCTATGTTCCGGTTGAAACAGAAGAAGCCGACCTCGTGCTTTACAATACCTGTACCGTCCGTGAAAATGCCAACCTGCGTGTATACGGACGTCTTGGCCACTTAAACGGCTTAAAAAAGAAAAATCCGCATATGATTATCGCACTGTGCGGCTGTATGATGCAGGAAACACAGGTGGTTGAAAAAATCAAGCAGTCTTACCGCTTTGTCGACATTATGTTCGGTACATTCAACATTTTCAAGCTGGCAGAACTGCTCTACAGCAGATGGACACAGGAAGACCAGATTATCGACATCTGGGACAGCACAAAAGAAGTGGTGGAAGAACTGCCGACTATGCGTAAATATCCGTTTAAATCCGGTGTTAATATTATGTACGGCTGTAACAACTTCTGCAGTTACTGTATCGTGCCATATGTGCGCGGCCGCGAAAAGAGCCGTGAGCCGAAAGAAATTATCATGGAAATTGAACGTCTTGTAAAAGACGGTGTCAAGGAAGTCATGCTTTTAGGACAAAATGTTAATTCTTACGGTAAAAATCTTTCTGTTCCGGTTACATTTGCAGAATTATTACAGGAAGTGGAAAAGATTGACGGCTTAGAGCGTATCCGTTTTATGACACCGCATCCGAAGGATTTATCCGATGACTTAATTGACGTTATGAGCAAGTCCAAAAAAATCTGCAACCACGTACACCTTCCGGTGCAGTCGGGCAGCAGCCGGTTATTAAAGCTGATGAACCGTAACTACACAAAGGAACATTATCTGGAACTGGTTGACAAAATCCGCAGCAAAATGCCGGACGTATCCCTGACAACCGATATTATTGTCGGCTTTCCGGGTGAAACAGAAGAAGATTTTGAAGAAACCTTAGACGTTGTAAGAAAAGCAAAATACGACAGTGCGTATACCTTTATCTATTCAAAGCGTACCGGAACACCTGCTGCCGCAATGGAAAATCAGGTACCGGAAGATGTTGTTAAAACCCGCTTCAACCGGTTATTGGAAACCGTAAATGAAGTATCCCGCTCTATCAGTAACCGCTATGAAGGCACGGTACAGCAGGTACTTGTTGAAGACGTGGACGACCATGATGCAAGCTATGTCACAGGCCGCATGACCAACAACATTTTAGTTCATTTTCCGGGTTCAAAGGATTTAATCGGAACACTTGTCAATGTACGGCTGACAGAATGTCGTGGCTTTTACTATATGGGTGAACAGGAGAACGCATAATGGCTGAATACTCACCGATGATGCAGCATTATTTAAAAACAAAGGAAGAATATAAAGACTGTATCTTATTTTACAGACTGGGTGACTTCTATGAAATGTTTTTTGATGATGCACTTGTCGTATCAAAAGAACTGGAACTGACACTGACCGGAAAAGACTGCGGACAGGCAGAACGCGCACCGATGTGCGGAATCCCGTTTCATGCCGCAGAAACCTACTTAAACAGACTGGTTGCCAACGGACACAAGGTTGCCATCTGTGAACAGGTCGAAGACCCGAAGCAGGCTAAAGGCATTGTAAAACGGGAAGTCATCCGCATCGTTACCCCCGGCACGAATTTAAATACACAGGCTTTAGACGAAACCAAAAACAACTATCTGATGAGCATTGTCTATCTCGGTGAGAAAATCGGTGTATCGATTGCAGATTTTTCAACCGGAGATTACTTTGTAACCGAACTGTCTTCCGGCAGTGAACTGATTGACGAAATCAATAAATTTGTTCCGTCAGAAATCATTACCAATGAATACTTTTCAATGAGTGGTATTGATTTAACTGCTGTCAATGACAAATTGGGCATTACCATGTCCACGTTGGATAGCTGGTATTTTGATGAAGATACCTGTATTAAAAAGCTGCTGACTCATTTTAAGGTCAGCGTACTGGACGGCCTTGGCTTAAAGGATTATACCGCCGGCACAATTGCCGCAGGCGCATTGCTGTTATATCTATATGAAATGCAAAAGGGCAGTGTAGACCACATTACCTCAATAGTTCCGTATACTACCGGAAAATATATGCTGATTGACAGTTCCTCAAGACGAAATCTGGAACTGGTTGAAACCATGCGCGAAAAACAGAAAAAAGGCTCGCTTTTATGGGTGCTTGACAAAACTAAAACCGCCATGGGTGCGCGTGCGTTACGCTCCATGATTGAACAGCCGCTGATTAATAAAGAAGACATTTTAAAGCGGCAGGCAGGTATCGAAGAGTGTAACAACCGTGCAATAGACCGCGAAGAAATCCGCGAATACTTAAATCCGGTGTACGATTTAGAGCGAATTATGACAAAAATCAGCTGTAAATCCGCAAACCCACGTGATTTGATTGCATTCCGTAATTCACTTGAAATGCTTCCGCACATAAAGAAGCTTATCGGCACAATGGAAAGTGACCTTTTCGCCGAATGTTTTGCAAATTTAGACGACCTTGCAGATATATATTCGCTGATTTCCTCTGCAATCGTAGAAGAACCGCCGATTACCATCCGTGAAGCCGGTATTATCAAAGAAGGCTTTTCCAAAGAAGCCGATGAACTGCGCCGCGCCAAAACCGAAGGTAAAGAGTGGCTTGCGCAGCTAGAAGCAAGAGAAAAAGAAGCAACCGGCATTAAAAATTTAAAAGTCAAATACAATAAGGTCTTTGGTTATTACTTAGAGGTAACAAACTCCTTTAAGGATTTAGTCCCGGCAGACTGGGTGCGCAAGCAGACTTTAACCAATGCGGAACGGTACACCACTGATGAATTAAAGAAGCTTGAAGACGTTATTTTAGGGGCAGAAGATAAGCTTTGCAGTCTGGAATATGACTTATTTAACGAAGTCCGTGACAGCATTGCCGCCGAAGTGCGCCGTATCAAATCCACTGCCCGCGCGATTGCGGAAATTGATGTCTATACGGCACTTTCCGTTGTCGCACAGCAGTACAACTATGTAAAACCGGCGATTAACGAAAAAGGCATTATTGATATTAAAAACGGCAGACACCCGGTTGTCGAAAAAATGATCCGCAACGATATGTTTGTCGCCAACAATACATACCTTGACAATGCAAAGAACCGCATTTCCATTATTACCGGGCCGAACATGGCTGGTAAGTCCACTTATATGCGCCAGACGGCTTTAATCGTTCTGATGGCACAAATTGGTTCGTTTGTTCCGGCACAGGAAGCCAATATTGGTATTGTAGACCGCATTTTTACGCGTGTCGGGGCTTCCGATGACTTAGCTTCCGGCCAGTCTACATTTATGGTGGAAATGACGGAAGTTGCCAATATCCTGCGCAACGCTACACCAAAGAGCCTTCTGATTTTAGATGAAATCGGACGTGGTACAAGTACATTTGATGGATTAAGCATTGCATGGGCAGTCGTTGAGTATATTGCAAATACCAAGGTACTCGGCGCCAAGACGCTGTTTGCCACACACTACCACGAACTGACCGAACTGGAAGGTACATTAGACGGTGTCAACAACTACTGCATTGCCGTCAAAGAAAACGGCGATGACATCGTTTTCCTGCGTAAAATCATTAAAGGCGGCGCGGATAAAAGTTACGGTATCCAGGTTGCCAAGCTTGCAGGCGTACCGGATACGGTTATCGAACGTGCAAAGGAACTGGTTGCCGATTTATCCGATGCAGATATTTCACTGAAAGCCCGTGATATTGCGCAGTATTCCAAGAAACAGGAAAAACTGGTAGATTCATATAAAAAAGTGGATGATTTAGAGGTAAAGCAGATGTCACTTTTTGATACAGTCAATAATGATGATATTATCGAAGATATTAAGGCACTCGACATCAGTAATATGACACCGATTGATGCCCTAAATACGTTATATAAATTACAAGGCAGGGTCAAAAACCGCTGGTAAACGTTAACTACCGGGAAACAGCTTATAAAGCAGATTAGAAAGAAGGTGTAAAAATGCCAATACAGGTACTCGATCAAAGTACAATTAATAAAATTGCCGCCGGAGAAGTGATTGAACGTCCTTCTTCGGTTGTAAAGGAACTTGTAGAAAATGCGATTGATGCCGGGGCAACCGCCATTACCATAGAGATTAAAGAGGGCGGTATTTCTTTTATCCGCATTACCGATAACGGAAGCGGTATTGCGCCCGAAGAAATCAAACTGGCATTTTTGCGCCATTCCACAAGTAAAATCAAATCCATTGAAGATTTAATGAATGTTTCCTCCTTAGGTTTCCGCGGAGAAGCTCTCTCAAGCATTGCCGCTGTTTCACAGATTGAACTGGTGACAAAAACGGCGGACAGCTTTACCGGTATCCGATACGTGATTGAAGGCGGAAAGGAAGTCAGCTTTGAAGAAGTCGGCGCACCGGACGGAACGACATTTATGATCCGTAACCTGTTTTTTAATACCCCCGTGCGCCGTAAATTTTTAAAGACGGCGGCAACCGAAGCCGGATATATCAACGCGCTGTTAGAACATCTGTCCCTGTCACACCCTGACATTTCTTTCCGTTTTATCAGCAACAACCAGAACCGTCTGCATACGTCC
>ERZ772937.1935-NODE-1935-length-13823-cov-4.786970_pt1 | contig 13823 bp, 10 predicted proteins | sample MGYA00512113_ERZ772937 | MGnify/ENA primary metagenome ERZ772937 (study PRJEB29015, sample SAMEA2737649) | human gut metagenome | biome: human gut; feature: human-associated habitat; material: faeces | place: China | collected 2012 ... | reverse complement strand
AAGTACCTTGAAGATTAGCCAAAGAAATTTCGACTGAATTTTCTTCTTCATCATCGTCGCTACAAGAAGTAAAACCTGCACATAAAGCAATAACCAATAAAGTTGCAAAAAATCTAAATGTTTTCATATTCTGTAAATAATCTTTTCGTTAATAATTTAATTTGTAGTATAAGCTGCTCAAAAATTGAGTTGGCTACTTAAAAGATAGTAGCTGAAATTTGTACTGAATGTCTGATTCGTAGTTATATATCGTTTATCTACCCTGTTCCCTTTGGATAGTATTACACAATAAGAAAAGCGTGGAACTGCAATATATGTTTTGAAAAGAGGAAAAAGAACTAACAAATGAAAAGAAAAGCATAACAAGTGCAAATATAATCTCTAATATACAGCATTTTAAGTGGTATCAGATTCGGGATTGAGTTTTTAATTTGTCTTAATTTGTTTCAAGTTTCTTCGGGATATATGGGAACATATACGGGAATTTATTTACCTTTGCAATGTGAATCAAAAACGCATTGCCGATGAAAGTTTCCGTCTATCTGAAAAAGAACAGTTCCTCGACCTCGAACATCTGTTTCCGTGTCCGTGAGAGGAACGTGGATATAAAGGTCGTTTCACCTCTTGTAGTCCATGACAAGTACTGGGATGCAGATATCCTCAGTTATAAACGCACGACAGCCGTACCTGCCGTTGAGCAGAAACGCCTGCCCGAGCAGATTGCCGCTATCATCGAGAAAGTGGAGAAGACCTTTTCGGACAAGGCGGACAGCAAATGGCTGAAACAGGTTATCGAAGATGTGCTATATCCTGCCCGTGTCTTCGAACGCAACCATCCAAACCTGCTCTACCGTGTTCATGAATATCTGGAGAAGTACGAAGGGGCTGATAGAACCAAAGAGCATATCATACGCTTTGAGCGCAAGATGTCCCGCTATCACGACTACCAACGGGAAATACTGGGCAATCGTGATTTTACGCTCTTTGTGGAGACTGTCACACTGGAACAGATGAACGGTTTCCGGGATTATGTCGCAAATGAATATCTGCTGCGTCAGGAGTATCCGGAGTTCTATACTCCCCGCATACTTATCAACCACAAGCCCAAGCCGCTCTCCAACACGACCGTCATCAATATCATGAACTTCTTCTGTACATTCCTGCACTGGTGCAAGAGGATGAAGTATTCCGACAATGAGGTGTATGCACTCTATGGCTGCAAGGAACCGACATACGGAGATCCGTTCTACCTTACTTCGGAGGAAAGGAATGTCTTGTACTATGCGGATTTGAGTGTTCATCCTAAATTGGCGGTCATCCGGGATATATTCGTGTTCCATTGCTATATCGGCTGTCGTGTCGGAGACCTTTACCGGCTGACAAGGGAAAACATCAAGGACGGATTTCTCGAATATATGCCACAAAAAACGAAAAAGTGTCAGGCAAAGACAGTCAGAGTCCCTTTGCACGAAAAGGCTTTAAAGATATTGGAACGCTATGATGCAAACGCGGACAGACTATTTCCTTTCAAGCCCATACACACCTATAATCTGGGCATACGTGAACTTTTGAAACATTGCGGCATAGACCGCATGGTTACCATTCTTGACACGCATGGCTATAATACCGTGCAAAGACCATTGTATGATGTAGCCAGCAGCCATACGGCACGCAAGACTTTTGTAGGCAACCTGTACAAACAGGTTCCCGATCCGAATCTGATTGCTTCCCTGTCGGGACACGTGGAAGGAAGCCGGGCGTTCAGGCGATACCGCAACATAGACGATGATATGAAGCGAAAACTGGTAGAAATGATAAACTAAGGAGGACTTATACATGAAAGTAACGGCATTTATCAGAAAGACATCGGCCAAGAACAACGTGACGGATCTGGCACGCGTCTATTTCCGTGTTCGGGATATTGGCGGAGTCGATATAAAAGCGGCAAGCGAGCTTTCCATCAACCCCAATCACTGGAGCGCGGATAAACAAGGCTACAAACCTCGTGTGGCTCTGGTATCGGAAGAGAAGCGAATGAACTTTGACAGAGACATCCAGCAAATCACCCACCTTATCACAAAGGAGTACTACCGTGGAGTGGACGGAAACTGGCTAAAAGGGCTGATAGAGGAATACCACCATCCCAACATCAACGCAAGGGGCGGCAACAAAGCCGAAGAATACCATCTCGTCTACCAAATCAGCCGGTATATCGCAGAAAATAATTTGGCAGATGACAGCTACAAGCACCATCTTGGCAATATAGACAAAATAAGCCGTTACGAGCGTTTCCAGCGTGAAGTACTGCATCGCAGGGGCTTTAAGTTGTGTATTGACACGGTTACCGCCGATGATTTGCGGGAGTTCAAGAACTGGCTGCAGGAGGAACATAATCTTGCCGGACAATACCCTTTGTTCTACAAGGACGTGCAAAAGCAGAAATACGAGCAAATCCGCTCCGAGAACAGCATTACGGGCTATTTCTACCGGATAAGAACGGTTATCAAATGGTGTATTAAACGTGGGCTGACAAGAAACAATCCGTTTGACCAGTACCAGATTACCCAGCCGATGTACGGCGATCCGTTTTATCTGACCCTTGAAGAGAGAGACAAGGTGTACTATGCCGACCTGAGCGGTCTGGGTGCCACCTATCCGGTTTATCGGGACATATTCATGTTCCAGTGCCTGATCGGTTGCCGCGTCAGCGACCTGAACAGACTGACCAAGGCGAATATCGTTGACGGTTGCGTGGAGTACATCCCGCAGAAGACCAAACTTGAACACGCCAACACAGTACGTGTGCCACTCAACCGAAAGGCATTGGATATACTGGAACGTTACAAGGATCTGGAAGATGCGCTGCTTCCACGATTCTCGCACTTCGGCTATAACAAGAAGATAAAGGAAATCCTCAAGTATGCAGGCATCGACCGCATGGTAAGAGTCCTTGACCCGAAGACACGCGAGGATGTGGCACGGCCTCTATATGAGGTGGCAACCACCCATACGGCACGAAAGACTTTTATAGGCAACTTATACAAGCAGGTCAAAGACCCGAACCTGATCGCCTCCATGTCTGGACACTCCGAGGGTAGCCGCGCCTTCGCCCGCTATCGCAAGATTGATGATGAGATGAAAAAGGAACTGGTAAACCTTTTGGATTGACCGTTTTCCTCTTTTCTAATATCCCTTTTTATGCCGACCAATAATATAATACACTATGAATACGGGTGAACGAAAATTGACATACGACCAGTTCAAGGCGGATATCCTTCATTGGAAGAACACGCACAGAGAGGAATACAACCGTTTCGTGCGTCTGATGACAAACGGGGACGAGAAGCAGTACCTTGACATCTGTAAGGCCATATTCAGACAACTACCCAGAATCAAGACTGAATGGGAGTTATGTTGGGATGATGACAGTAAGGGGAATTTTGAAAATATAGATCTCCTATTTAAAAAGGATGCAGTACCCAAGCGGATAGTGGAGTTATACCGTGAACAGAGGAAAGGGAATAATCCTTTGCCTGATATTGCTCCGGCCACATTATGGGACAGGATAAAATCCATTTTCAGTAGTAAGCCCGAAGAACCGCGCATTATCCTTTCAGCACCTCTTGTGTTGAGCTGGCTGTATTACGGAAAGAGTTTTGAGGCGATGGTAAGCATGGTCAGCAAACAGGCAGGGAGTCTGGAAGCAGATGAAGCGGACAGACAAAGCTGTTCTTTTGTTACCCGACAAATCATTAGCGTCTCCATTAAAAGTGGTTTCCGTACCCGTGCCGACTGGGACGAATACTTCGCCATGAACGAAGCCATTAAAGAAAATCGCATCGGTGAATGGGCGTTGCAATCCGCAACAGCCGAAATGGAATCCGATACAGACAGGAACGTTGGTGGCGCGGAATCAACAGATTCCGGCATTGATGCAGTATCAAAGATACAGCGTACAGCCGGAAGGAAGAAGATACAGGAACGACCTCTTATAGATTATCTTAATTGCAAGAACAAAACGGAGGTCTTGCAATGTCTCCGCAGTTTTGTTTCCATTAACAGGAGTGCCGTCCATCAGGCATTGCCGTACTATGTACTGAAAGAATTGCGGCTGGTGGACGGTATGCATACCGCCAAAGAATACAGCGTTGGATTGACCCTGCAATTTCCGGATTTGCCGTCTTTGAAGAGCGAAAGTGCCATACGACAGGCCGTTGGATCTCTGAAAACGGCAAGGCACATAATCAAGGACGGGAAAGACCAGTCCGCACCACTTATAGAAAGTGACGAAAACCGGGAACTATTCCGGACATTGACAGAGGAAATCAGTGGCATTATCAGAACAGATGGAGAAACAGATATTGCAGAATAAGGTAAAATAAGGCTATTTTATATTGTCATGCAGTCTTAAATTGTCATGACGATTTAAGACAAAGTATTATATATCAATTAGTTTTAATTCATACATACTTTTGCACCGTCAATCCTTTCCCCGAAGGTTGGCGGTGCTTCTCTTTTACAAGCCATCGGAAGTGAGGCATCAGGGAACTTTTACAGATGGGCGTGATAAATTTCAAAACTGATATTTATGATTACCATAGAAAGCCTGGTCGAACAGGGAGCGAATGTAAAACTGGAAATTACTCCCTCGGACCTCAAGATGTTTGCCGAATCCATCGTACAGCGTACCATCATGGCACAGCAGGAAGAGCAGAAGATAGTAATGCAGCGTGAAGCGGAAGAAGTCTATTTCAACACGAAGCAAGTCCGGGAATTGCTGAACGTATGCGAAGGCACTCTCAACCTGTGGGCGAAGCGCGGCTACCTCGTGCCTGTCAAGGTAGGCAACAAGAACATGTATGCCAAGTCCGATGTACGCCGCGTGCAGACCGGGGGAAAGTCCGAAAGTGTAACGTCCTATTGTAAGAAGAAAAATGGCTGACATGAAAAACAGCCGGCTTGGATTATGTAACCGGATCCGCATGGAGGCGAAGCATACCGAAGACACAAGTTTCCCTTTGGATGCATTCCCTCAGGCTGTACAGTCCGTTATACTTGACATGACCAAATACGAGAACTATATGATTGAGTTCATCGCGACATCCATGCTGTCGGCAGCATCGACAGCCTTGGGCGGTACTTACCGTATCCGTATCAAAAGCGACTGGCAGAGCAACGGCGCACTGTACATTATTCTGGTAGGCCGTCCAGGACTGGGCAAGACCCCACCGCTGGAAGCCGCATACCGTCCAATCCGGAAGCATGACTATGCCCTTTTCAAGGCGTATAAGGCAGAAGTGGAAGCATGGAAAGCGGCAGGAGAAAACGGAAAGAAACCTGTTCTTCATCGTACCATCGTATCCGACTTCACACCCGAATCGCTTCTACAGACACATAACAACAATCCACGGAGCGTTGCCATTCTGGTGGACGAGATCATGGGCATGTTCAATTCCGCCAACCGTTACACGAACGGGCAGCTCATAGAGCAATTGCTGACCGCATGGAGTGGCGGAGCCTTAGATGTAATAAGGGTAAGCAATTCCACTCCTGTACATATAGAACGCCCATGTATAAACATCATCGGGACTACACAGACCAAACGTATTCACGAACTTCTCAAAAAAGGATTCGAGGAAAACGGACTGCTTGACCGTATCCTGTTCGTGCTTCCCAAGTCTCGGGAAGTGTCAAAATGGACAAACCGGGATGATGACGGAGAAAAGACCTCTTTAGCAGCAAAACGTTGGGAAAAGATACTGAACAAGGTGCTTGCCTTGGATTATAATGCCGAAACGGAAGGAGATGGAATGGAAGAACAAATCGCCCATGTGCTTTCTATGAACAGTGAAGCCAAAGAGTATTTCTTCTCTTGGTGGAACGAAAAAGTAGAACGTATCAACCAGATAGAGGATGATGCCGACGTTGACAGTCGGGAGATGAAACATCCGGCTCACGTGGCACGGCTGGCTCTTATTATCCAAGTCCTGCGGTATGCTTCCGATGAAAGCCACCTTCAGTTTGTGGATCTGGTGTCGGTGAAAGCCGCTATCCGGCTGAATGACTATTTCGAGGATTCATACATACGCATCCGTTCCTTCGTGGCAGACAATACCTGTGAAGAACCTCCCAAAATATTGTTGTCGTTGTTACCCAATACCTTCGATACGAAAACGGCCATAGCTGCCGGTAAGGAACTGCAGAACATCAGCGAGCGCACGGTGATGAACTATCTCAGGGAGTTGTGTCACAGCAGGCTCTTGAAAAAGTCCAAAGCCGGGCATTACGAGAAATTAGTGTATGAATCTAGTAAATATTCCATGAACGAAAAAGAATCATCAACCCAAAACTACAATGAATGACCTCGCGTTGCAGCTTGCAGTTTCTTCAGTCTTGCAGTCTTGGGACTCTGAAAACGATGTTTTCTTGCAAAACTGCAAGGACTGCAAACTGCAAATGGTGCTTCGATTTGCAGTAACTATACAGACAGAAATATGAGTGAATACAGATTCCATCTTCAAAGATACAAGACAGGTTGCAAGGTCACTTGCCCAAAATGCGGCATGAAATCCTGTTTTACCCGATATGTTGACGAGAAGGCACAGGTCTTGTTCCCTGATAACGTGGGCAGATGCGACCATATCAACAGTTGCGGCTACCATTATACCCCAAAGGAATGTTTTCAGGACAACCCGGCTATCAAAGAAATGTTGGTTGAACAAGAGAAGAATGGCAACAATATACCAACAGCCGTCGCACCAACGGCAAAGCCGTTGCCTAATTCCGTACCAAAGGCTTCTCATCTTCCCTCAGATTGGGTAGAGCAATCCATGCGGAGGTTTGACATCAACCCATTATACCGATACCTTACCACAGTGGCAGGAAAGGATAAAACGGACAGGCTGTTCAATCTTTATAAGGTCGGTACATCCAAGATGTGGAACGGGGCAACCGTTTTCTGGCAGATAGACATCAACGGTAATGTGCGGGCGGGCAAGATCATGGGCTATGATGCCAAGACCGGGCATCGAATCAAGCATCCGTTCAATCAGGTAAACTGGGTCCATTCGGTTAAGAGGGTTCCGGATTTCCACATGAAGCAGTGCCTGTTCGGTGAACACCTGTTGTCCGATACTTCAATTCCGGCAAGTACTGTTGCCATTGTGGAAAGCGAGAAGACAGCACTGGTTGCCGCCCTTTTTATTTCGGATTTCGTCTGGCTTGCCACCGGCGGAATGCACGGCAGTTTCAATAGTGAAGCCATGCAGGTATTGCAGGGGCATGAGGTTATTCTTTTCCCTGATCTCAGGGCTACAGAAGAATGGCAGCGTAAAGTACCCATGCTTCAATCCATTTGCAGGCGTGTCACTTGTTCCGACCTGTTGGAGAAGATAGCGACCGACAGGCAGCGCGAAGCCGGGTTGGACATTGCCGACTTCCTCCTGATGGAAGATACGCCGCAGATGGTTCTAGCAAGGATGGTGGAACGCAATCCTGCATTGCAGTTGCTTATTGACGAACTGGATCTGGCACTGGTGGAGTAATCTGAAGGCTTGCTTCTGGAGTTTGCAGAAAAGTCCATAACACAATAAGGACTTTTTGCCTGACAGCAATAAAGGTCCGTCTGAATCCGGCAGAATCTGAATTAGAGTGAGCAAGCTCAAAACAAACATCAATCATTTATCAAAAGAACATTCATTATGACAGTAGATAGAAAACAGGCCATGCATGTTGACGCCTGCAAATCATTCAGCACGGCAGAGGCTAACGAGAACGAACGGCGTTGGAACGAGGATAAGATTGACAGGAAGAATCAGGATCCGACCAACCACTACGACAAGACCAGAATGAAATTGAATTTCGAGATCGGTCCTGACGGTAAAATCCATCCGTTGGGTTATCAGGAGAAGTCACTCGAAGTACGTTTACAGGAACGGTTGGCCGCTTTAGGTTGGAAGCCGTTCAAACCGGACAGCAAAATCCAGCCGAACTGTTGTGCGAAATTCGTCTTTGGAGGAAATCATGACCGGACGCTTGAAATGGCGTTCGGAAACCAAAATATCAATTTGGAGAAAGGTGCGGACAACAGTCATCTGCGTCGTTGCAAGGAAATCGAAAATTGGGCGAAAGACGTTTATGATTGGTGTGTCCGAAGATACGGACAGGAAAACATTGTAGGATTTCAGGTACACCTTGACGAGAGCAGCCCGCATATACATGCCCTGATTGTTCCGGTAGGTATTCGCCCCAAAAGCGGTCGTGAATGTGTGATGTGGTCGGCAAAGTTCGGGAAAGACCGGTTTGAGTATGGAAAGATTTTAAAAGATATGCACACTTTTTTGTATGAAGATGTCGGCAGCAAATACGGCCTTGAACGTGGGGATAGTATTGACGGACGTAATGTACAACATCTTTACAAGCGCGATTATATTCGTAAGTTGACCAAAGAAGCGAAACAGGCTGAGAAAGCGGTCAAGGGGCTTCAATCTATGATGCGGAATCTGGAATCAAAGGTTTTCAGTTATAGACTGCAACTTGAAAAGGCGGAAAAGGAGTTGGCTTCCGGCAGGATTACACTTGACAGATATGAAGAGCAGAAAGCGGATATACAGAAACTCATTGCCGAATATCAGGCCAAACTTGAAGACAAGGCAGACAAACTACACGCAAAGGAGCAGGAATTGGAGCGACTGACCGCAGATGCGGCAAAAGCACGTTCGGTTGTCCAGCCGTTCCGTAATCACAAGGTAGATTTCACGCCACCTCGAATTACCGAGAAAGTTCCCTTGTTTGGTACGGATAAGTGGGTTGAACGTCAGAACCAGCATATCGCCAAACAATTCACCGAGATTATCCGCAAGATAGAATCACTATACAGAAATGATGCGGTACGGCAAGTCGAAGCAGTCCAGCACAATGTGCTGGCAGATTACGGTGAGTTTTACAAATTGAAAAGGGAGAACCAGTCCCTTTCCGAGATTAACCAAGAATTGGAATCCAAGCTGAATACTTTGTTTGAACAGTTGGCTATACCGTCAGTTCGCAACTTGATTTTTGCCGTTGCCGATGCACTTATCGGAGGGCAATCGGTATCAATTTCCTCCGGTGGCGGTGGTTCTACTTCCGATTTGCCTTGGGATGGCCGAAGATCGGATGAAGAGGAAGAGGCATATAGGCGCAGATGTCTATCATACGCAGTACAGGTTGTACGCAATTCTCAAAAGCAAACTATGTGTAGAAAAAGATAACATAACTCCCATGTTAGATTTTGTAATCTTCCGATAAAGCACTAATAGCGTGTTCTTCGGGGAGGATGGATGTCATGACAACATATACTCTTTCATTGAACTGAACAAGTGGATAACCCCGACATTCTTTCATAAGCAAACTCGACAAATTTAAGATAACCGTTTGGATAATAATATGGCATGTTATGCAGATGGAATCTTAATGATGATTCTTAATTTATCAAGAAAATGGTAGTTAGTATCATTGCTTGATATAAAAAGAATGAAATCCGACTCACGAGATTTCATTCTTTTAGGCAAAACCTATAAGGTCGTATGCAGAGCTATGTGTGTGAAGTTATTGGGACTATCCATCTGATTGTGTAAATAGAAAACTACGGGATTTTTCTCGTAGTTTTTTTATTTATGTATTAACTTTGTAAAAATCAGATTTAATGGACATTCCTAAAGAATTTTTAAGTAAAGAGTTTCTGTCCCAGTTTAAGACAGGCGAAGATGTGACTGCTTTCATGAAAGAGCTTCATACTCGTGTTTATGAACAAATGCTGGAAGCAGAGATGGATAACCATTTAGGTTATGAGAAACACTCCAATCAAGGAGATCATAGTGGCAACTCCCGCAATGGTAGTTATAGGAAGCAGATTCAAACAGAAATGGGTGAATCTGTTATTCAGGTTCCTCGTGATCGGGAAGGTGAATTTGAGCCTATTGTCATTCCTAAGCATCAATCCCGCGGCTTATCTATTGAACGCCTTGTCATCTCTCTTTATGCCAAAGGTATGAGCGTCGCTGACATTGAGTCGGAGATGCAGGAAATATACGGTATTAACCTCTCCACCTCCGCTATCTCCATTATCACCAATAAAGTCAGCCAGGCTGCAACAGAGTGGCAAAATCGGCCTTTGGAAAGTTTATATATGATTGTCTGGATGGATGGCATCGTATTCAAAGTCAGAGAAAACGGCAAAGTGATCAACAAGACTGTTTACCTATGTGTAGGTCTGAACAAGGAAGGCTTGAAAGAAGTATTGGGTATGTGGATTGGCAAAAATGAGAGTGCCGCTTTCTGGATGGGTGTTTTAACGGATCTCAAAGCCCGTGGTGTAGAAGATATTCTGATTACAGTTACTGATAACCTGAATGGATTTACGGAAACCATCAAGAGTGTATTTCCTGCCTCTACTACTCAAATATGTGTGGTACACCAAATTAGGAACTCCTGTCGCTATGTCGTCTGGAAAGAAAAAAAGGAGTTCACTGTCGATTTGAAGAACATCTATAACGCACCTACTAAAGAAGCAGCTGAGATGGAGTTGGATAACTTTGAGCAAAAATGGGGTGCTAAATATCCATATGCGATACGCTCATGGAGAAATAATTGGGAAGAACTGACCGTGTTCTTTGATTTCCCCGTCGAGATTAGAAAGATTATCTATACCACTAATCTCATTGAAAATCTGAATGGGAAAATTAGAAAGTACACCAAAAACAAGCTATCATTTCCGAATGATGATGCGCTGAAAAAATCTGTCTATCTGGCTATTAACGAAATCGAAAAGAAATGGTATCAACCTATTTGGAATTGGGCATTGATATTTAACCAATTTATTACTATATTTGAAAACAGGATTCAAGTATAAAACCCGAATCCTGAAGTTTTCTATTTACACAAAATGGTGGACAGTGCCTTAAAAATGGCAAATATTGAATTATATTTTTTCTATAAAATTACAATTGGTCTCTATATCAATAATATCCTCAAAGTAGGATGTATTAATTGGATGTCTCAATCCTAACTTATAAGTTCCATGTGATGAGAAATTAATGTCGAAATGGTCTAATGGATGTAATAACTCTTTTTGATATTGCTCATCATGGTCATACCTAATATAACAAGGTTCATATTGCATTATATTTTCGACTAATCGATAACTTGTCTCTGGAATGTATTCATCTTCTCCCCACATTGCGTCAATTACAGACTCAGTAAACATCGAGTTTAAAATAGTAAATGCATGAGAAATAGATTCATAATTAAGTGATATTCCGTTTCTTGTTGATATCTCAATAATGTGTTGCTCATTATCCTGTACAGCAATCTCTATATGAAGAGGAAAACCTATTGTGAAATATTTAGATTGGCTATAGTAAAAAAATAGGCGACTCATGCTTTTTATAATTAATTTCATATAAGGATATGAATAGTCCTCTCTCTGCTTAAACTGAACATTATTGTTTTCTTCTAACAATAATTTGGCAGCATTGAGTACTAATATTGCATAATCTTTGGTAGAACGAAGTGGAGAGAAAAAATCATCCTTACAATATTCTTCTATTTTTCGTATAATACATTTCATTATGACATGCAATCAACAATGTTTTTTATAAATTTTTCTAATTTGATATCATCAGATTCATACATTTCTGCATCCTCAACAGTTTTAAATACTCGTTTATGCAGTTCCTTTCTTACACCTAACTTTTTAAATATATTCATTATACGCTCATAGTAAGATAGTTTTTTTTCTTCCATTACAAAACGCGCCTTTATTTCCTCTTTCTCTTTTTCCGTTGGTTCATTAATTGACATCGTTTTGTTTTTCATTATATTTTTTACACCTTTAAGGATATCATCTGTGAGTCCAGTTCCTTCTTTTTGAGGAAAAACTAAATAAGAGCGTAAAAAAGAGCGAGATAACATCGTATAGATAGTATTTCTATAATTTGACGTTGATAATATTTTATGGGTATAACAAATAACAAAAGGAAATTCTAGTCCTTTAACATTATTCCTATTACTTATAAACACAGACTGTGGTCTTTTTTCCTTTGTTTCATAGGCAATATTAATATTCCATCCTAACTTCTTGCGAATAGAGCGCCCGACGTCCTCAGCTAATTTGTAAATATAACTTTCTTGATCTAAGAATATAATACCAATATCATCAGGTTTTACTGTAGGGAATTCAGATATTATTTTATTGATTAGTAATTCAACAATTCTATCACCAAAGTCTTTAATAGTACCTATTTGGAGGCTCTCAAAATCTTCATCTATGTCTTCAAAGCGTCTTAATGGCTCACGTGTTAAATTATATGTATTTCCTTTTATATCAACATTGTATCCACACATTTCCCACTCAGTCTTATCTAACCACCATAGTTTCCTTTTTTCAAAAAGCCCCATACCCAAAGCATGAGCAAACATTAGAGTTTTTGGATCTGTCCTGTAGCACCTACTTAACAAATAATCGGGTTTAATAGTTGTGACTTTTTTCTCCTCAAAAATACTCTGAAAAATATCTCCTGCAACATAAACTTTCTTCTCTGTAATGAGTTGGCATAGTTCAAAAAAAGATTCATCAAAATCTTGACTTTCATCAATAAACATATATGTAAAAGCATATTGCCAGTTCTCATTTTCTTTTTTCATATTACGTAGAATGTTTAAAGCTAACTCACAGGCATTTTTAAAAGAGTGTTCTACGTAACTATAAAATGGTATTCCATAAAAATTGCAAATATATCGATAAGTGCCTGAATTAATATTAGAAAATCGTCCCCATGCGTTTACACACCACAAACGAACATCCCATTCGATTTGTTGTTCAACTTTCATAAAATTGAAAAATTGGGGAATGCGTTTTTTTAAATTATCTGCTAGGATTTTATTGTGGCAAGTAAAACAAATTTTAGAATTACTGTCTATAATATACAAATCTTTCAATTTATGTAAAAGTAACTCAGTCTTTCCTGTACCAGACAAGCCTTGGATTGTTACACGTTTCTGTTCTTGTTTAGACGACTCATAGATGAAACGTGTTTGATCACCATCAAATAATTGTATTTTGTTTTTAACTTTTTCCAACAAATCTTCCGGTTCGTCTATCGTTATTTGGGACGCATCATTAATACTCCCTATGAAAAGTGAAATTAGTAAATCAAGTTGTCTAATTTTTGTTGTATCATTTAAATACAATAGTTTCTCAAATAGCATAGATACATTTTCGATTTCATGCAAAGAAAGTTCTACGATTAAATCGTTTCTCCATGTTCTTGGACGCCCTATTATACTTCTATATTGATATTTATCACTAATAGACCCAATATCCTCAATGACGTCGTCGATATAGTTTTCGAAAGCATCATTTTTGTCCTTATATGTAATAAAAGCTATTTTCTTCTTAGATGATAATAATATGAACCCATCTTTATAATCATAATTATACTTTTGGTCAGTTAAAGGAGATGTAATCGCATATAATTGTACTTTTTCCTTATTTGCGTATTTCTCCAAATCCTCTAGTAGCACACTGTTAGAAGGATTCTTGTCTATTTGAGAAAAGAAATAATTATCCATATATTTCGCATGTTAGTTTCATGAATATATTTCAACTTTTTTATTAGTTTTACAAAGATATGCAATATTAGCTAATAGATAATCTCTAAAATACTTTTTTTGAGAAATTAATTAAAAACTATCCTTATTAACCCATTCTTTAGCAGATGAAAAATATAATAACGGCCGTTTGGCGGTCGATCCGAAAACCGCCTGCCAGAACTTCATCAACGCCT
>ERZ772937.1927-NODE-1927-length-13883-cov-3.082008_pt1 | contig 13883 bp, 20 predicted proteins | sample MGYA00512113_ERZ772937 | MGnify/ENA primary metagenome ERZ772937 (study PRJEB29015, sample SAMEA2737649) | human gut metagenome | biome: human gut; feature: human-associated habitat; material: faeces | place: China | collected 2012 ... | reverse complement strand
TAGCCGAGGAATCGGAAGACGAGCGTTTCATGGAAGGCGTGCAGATCATCGAGGAAGCCTACCAACCGGCCATCAGCAAACAGTTCATCCGGGCTGAGGTCAAGAACGACAACGGGGCATGGATAGCGATACCATTAGGAATGACAGAGGCATGAGCAAGCAACAACACGCGCTATTGATCCAGCCGCCGCTCTTCCCGAAAGAGTGTCCTGTCGAACGGGTCGAGTTCGGCGGCTTCCCCTGTAGTTATTGCCACGGCAACGGCTGGTTCTGGGGAGTGGATGATTATGGAGAGCGCATCAAGCAGGATTGCCCCGTGTGTAAAGGGAATAAACGTCTGAAGGCGGTCGTAACTATCGCCTGGCAGCCGGATGAAACAGGTAAGAATAGATAATCAAAATGAATATGAGCAACATTTTAAACAAATTCAGAAGAAAACCGGCGGAACCTGTCAAAACGGAATCCCCGGCACTCAAACGTGAAAAGACGATCCCACCGCATATCGTGGTCTGCAAAGTCTGCGAGGGTAAGGGAAGGAAGGAGGGTACGATTTGCCCGCAGTGTAAAGGCACCGGTCGGGTAATCGTATCGTGCGAGGTAACAACGTATGTATCGGCTTATATGCCGGAAGACGCCACATAAGAGTGGAGGGTCGCGTAGGCATACGGGAAAATAAAAACCGCCTTCTTTTTCGAGTTATCACAAATACGGAGGAGAAGGCGGTTTTATAAAAAATACTGAAGGTATGGACTCAAATGATCAAGCAAGAGCTGTTCCGAGATAAATCGGAGCAGATATTATTAATTAAAGAAAGTAGGCGTATGAATAAAATTATTTTTGGCTTGATAGGCCTGACCGGTTACATATTGTTTCTTGTCGTTCTGGCTGTAGTGGCTTTTAGAATTAATTTTTGGCTTGGACTTCTTGTTGTCTCCATTGAAATGATGGTTACATATGCTATTGCAGTAAAAGATAAGATAAACTAACAACTAAAAAAATATGAAGATAAGAAACAATGATTTGTCAAACAGAAGTATTGATATTGATATAGCTGATGGCGTTTCAATTCATCTTTATAAATGTGAGTATGACGAGTTTATCAAACTTCTTTTACCTGATATGGAGCAAGAAATAAAGAATGCTTATACTCTCCAACATAGAGCAATAGAAAATCGCCAAAAATGCTGGGAGATGGTAAAAGAAATTCGAGAATTATTCTACGACTGTTCCGATGAAGGGTTCTGCGTCCGGAAAAGTCTGGGTGAAATAGATGAAAAAAAATTAGTAGAAGTGTTGGAAAAATACCACAAGCTATTAGGTTTTGTTTAATTCTAAATTAAATAGATATGAATACAAGAATCGCACGTCAAATGGGTTTAGTGCCCAGCGTTTCCCAATGTATCAAGGACGCGGAGGGATCAGCGGAATTGATTAAAGAACGTATTCCACGGTTAAGAAGTCGGATTGCCAAGCGGCAGAGTGAGAGAAGCCTTGAGTTTTTCGAGGCTGTGGTCTATCATTTGAAACGATTACAACATCTAGAAGCAGAAAAGAATCAATAACGACATAAGAGTGATGGTTAAAAACATTTTGATTCGCAATCTAACCGTAGATGACAACAGGATGTTGCAGGAGATAAAACGTGAAACAGGTCACCAACAGGCCTCAAGAGCCTTGTTAAGGACGGGGCACGATTATCTCCGCCTCCTTGAAACAAGCGGGTTACAAAGGGAAAAGATTGCTATACTTGAAGAGGAGAACAAAAAACTCCGACAAAGCTCCGTGGCGATTTTAAAAGCGGTTGAAGATATAGAAAGTGTTATCAAAAACAACATATAAAAGCGTCCTATAAGAAATATGATAACATTACAAGAGAAAGGTCCGGAAATGGTTGTAATAACTTTCCGGGCCTTTTATCTTTGTTCAAACAAAGGTTGTTTGGTTTATCTGTTCTATGGGTTATCACCGGAATACATTAAAACGCATTGCGCTTGTCTGCGACATCGTGAGGCGGCATTATGAACCAGGTAGGCGCGACCGCTGCTACAAAGAGGTGTGGCGGCGGTACGTCTATCCGGTTTATCCGATGTGCTACCGGACGTTCTTGAATTACATCGGGGTGAACATCCACCAAGAACGTACCCGCAATGAAGACCGGCAGTTATCCCTCTTCTGATTCCACCGCATACCCGGTCGTGAAAGTCATCGCGTATTCGCGGATCGCGTCCTCACGGTTGTAACGGGTGACCTCCTGCTGCTCGATATCGTTGAAAGCATCGGTACCGAACCCATACAGGCAATTGCCCACCTGTTCCATCAAGTCGAAGATAGCGAATGCCCGGCTGCGGTGCTGTTCCGGAGCGGCCATGTTACCCGTGAGAACGGGACAGTCGGCAATACGGATCAGGAAGGTCAGCCGGGCACGGCGCAACCCCCACGTTTCCGACTCGAAGCTGATGTGGCTCACGCTGATCAGCGCGCAAGGAAACTTTACCGGCGGGGCTTCGTTGTAATAATCCATCTGTCCCCAGTCTTCGCTGACGTAAGCCAGATCGGGAACCTGCTCTTTTAGCCGCCGCATGACGGCTTCCAAAATCTCTTTCATGATTTATGATTTGTAATTTATGATTTGAAGGCTCGCTTAGCCTCTTCCAATGTCTTTTCAGCATTCTCCCGAACCACTTCCGCGGCGATTTCCCTTATACGGGGATGCTCGCCGATAAAGGGGCGGGCTGGTACTGAAATCGTCCGCCTGATCCGTTTGGCGAGGGCCATACGGCGGAACTTCTCTTCGCCGGGTTTGTCACCCTGTTCACGGCGTTCACGGGCTTTCGCCCATGCCCAGCGGCGCATCTTGTCGGAGGGGACGAAGTCCTGCCGCACCGTGCCGCCGTAGTTCTGTAATCCGGCATATTTCAGGCTGCTTTCATAAATCAACCTCGTGCCGTCTATCCGGCTATGCAGACTGCGCCGGAGGGCACCGGTGCGCATCAACATCGATCCCTCCGACGGATTGTAGTTCGGACTGAGCGGTGCCCACGGCCGGTCGAAGAAGGCCTTCCGCTCGAAGTTGCGGTCAAATTCGTCATCCAGCTCGACTTTCAGGTCACGCATGACATTATTTAGGAAATCGTTGTTGTCCATATTGATATGTTTTGTATATTTGCGGCGGTTCTAAGCCGAAAGGCCGTGAGCCCCCTTCTGGCAGATTTGATTACTTCAGGTCTGCCAGTCGTATTTTAAAGCCCTCCGATACGATCTCGGCCCGTGTCAGACTTACATCTTTCCCGTTTATCACGATCGTAATGGTCCGTATGTTATCAGAACGGCGCACCCTTGAACGCAAGGCGGCACTCAAATCCTCAAGCGATATATCCGAATCGATCCAAAGCACGATATGGTCGGCTTGGTTCTTGGCGTCCCGGATCAATCGGTCGATGGAGTTCTTGGAGGGCGTCTGGCTGACCTTGTATTCCTCCTCATACCCCAACGTCCGGTTGTAGCTGTCCGCCGATTTCACGCCGTCCGGGTTATCCAGCAGGTCGATCTCGTAGCCGTATTTGTTGGCGAAATAAGAGCCGACCCGGATGTTTTCTTTCCGCTCTCCCTTGCCATGCCCGCTATGTATACGAAGCTGTCCGGCGGTGGTCGGTACCACCATATATTCTTTCTCCCCCGGATGAAGGGCGTCCCGTACCGCTTCCCGTTCGCGTTGGCTTACGTCATAATAAGGATGGTGTTTCGGAAATACGACCTGTTGCTTGCCGGGATTGAAACGGAACATCTCGGCACGGTTCACGCCGTTCTTTCCCGCTTGGTAGGTTGCCTCCCGTCCCTGCTGGATGGCGGTCACGCTGTCCGATTCGGGATACTTGCCTTTGCGCACCTGTACCACCGTACAGCGGCATCGCCATCCGTTTGGCGGGAAGAACTCCTCCCAGAAGGGATCAGAGGCCGGTAGCGTCACATTGTGCAGTACCGCGTGTTCCGGACGAACCTTGCTATCGTGCGCGGTACGGTATTGCAGGTTGTAGCGGTCGCCGTCCGCCTCAAAGTCCTTCCATTTGGCGGCCATTTCCGAGGAGGCCTGGGCGAAGAGATATTCCGCTTTCAGCCAATGGCGGTTATAATCCTCCTTGATCGCCGTTATATCGTTGTAAAAACGGTTGAACGGCTTCACCGTCCCGTCTTCGTCGCGCAACAGGCGGGATGCCTCCCTCAATCCCTGGTAGGTCTTGAATCCGGAAAAGACAAAGATATCCTCCTTGAGCTTTCGCGCCATGGCCTCCGGAATCACGCCGCTCTCCAAAGAGGGAGCGATCGCCCCCTCATACGCCCCGGCATACGCGTCCACCAAGGCACGGACCTTCGGCTCCGCCAGCATCTCCGCCGTGAAACCCTCCCTGCGGAATATCTTTCGCAGGGCCGATTTGAAGACACGCTCGTCGATAGCGGGTATGTCTTCGTTACCCTCGGACTCAAAAGGAGTAAGACCGTCCCGGTACAATTCATTGATCCGTGCCGTCAGCCCCGATTCTCTTTCGGGGCTGATCCGAAAAAACCTTCCTGTCCGGATGATCGTTTGCCGGTCACCTCGATACCGAACTTGTCCTTGATCCAAGTCGGATCGATCTCATAGTATTGCATCGCTTGCGCGGTACGTTCCCACAACTGTCCGGTGTCCTCTTCCGAATTGAACGAGAAACGCAAGCCGTCCGGAAGAAAACCGATCCGGAAGAGCGCCGGAAGGACGATGGAGTTCATCCAGTCCTCCACCTGCCGTTTATCGGAATTGACATACTTCTCCAGTTGTTTGACACCCACTTCCTCTTTCGAGCGGTTGCCGTTCTTGGTGTCCTGCCCGATCTGCGCCCCGCTGATGAGCAGCGACATCTCGGAGTTGCAAAGAGAGATCAGGTTGTTATACACATCCCCGTTCGTACTGACACCTTGGGCAAACTGGAACTCCTCGGTGGTATCGATGATAAAGTAGGCCGCCGACCCCATGTCGCGCAGCATATCCTCCGCCCGGTCGAGCATCGCCGGATCTTGCGTGTTGGTCTTGATGTAGCGGGGCGGTATGCCGTAGATCTCGCACAGCTCCGACCAGCACGAGTGGGCGAACTTCTTGAACAGGGCGTGCGGCACCGCCTTGTTCAACAGCCCGTAGTTACCGGGCGCACCGAACTCCACGACATAGGTGCCGTATTCCCGCAGTTCCCGGTAATACGCTCCCTCGTCGGCGGTGCTGTCATAGAGGAGCAGCCCCTGTTCCGGTACCACGTTCTGCCGGGGTATCAGCGTCACGCCGATACCGTCCGTTTCCGAGGTGGATAACTCGACCAATGAATGGCCGTAGAAAACCGATTCCAACATATAACGTACCAAGAGCGGGAACCAGACCGCCGACGAGAGAGTCCGGGTGGCCTCCTCGTCCACCTTGCCCGAAGCGTCTTTCAGACTGAACTCCAAGGAGAGCGTCCGGCCGATGCGCTGCTCGATCTGGCTGGTCAGGAGCGCGTCGAGCATCACGTCGGCATACAGGTCCATCAACTCCCGGCGGCGGGGGCGGTCTACGCTGTCCGCCCGGCGGAGCGCGCGCCGCCAGCTGTCGAGGTCTTTCCTGACACGGCTGATCGCTTTGGGCACGATTTTCCGCACCAATCCCTCCCGTTGCTTAACGAAAGTCTTTTGTGGCTTTTTAGAGCCTTTTTTATGTTTGGGTATATACTTATCCATTTTCATGTTTATCTCTTGTTTTTAACGGGTTTTAATAGCGTTTTAACGGTCTTGGAAATTCACCACGAATGACGGAACTTCGGGTTACTGCCGAAGCGTACCGCGCCGACCGGATTCCCGCCGTCTTCCCGGAGGGGAAGCCCGGACGGGATATCGCCCTTCATCAGCTCTTTCAGGTAGGACATATCCCGGTCGTAGGCCTCTTTCACCCGGCTGTAGAGGATGTCCACGTTGCAGCGCCGGATCAGGAACCACAGGGCGATGTTCTTGCAGATCTCCAACAATTCCGCGTCCCGCTCGTTACCGGTGGCGGAGAAGACCTTTTCCACGTCATACCGTCCGGACAACAGACGCGTGACCCGTTGTACCGCCGCCAGCATACAGGCCTGAACGATCGTGTCGTCGTAATCGGTGATCTCCTCCAGCTTGTACTCGGCGGCCACCGTCTTCATTTCTTCAATCTCTAAAAACATGACTGTGAATTATGATTTATGAATTATCTATTGCTTAATATTTCCGGCTTGGACGTTTGCCGACCCGATAGGTTCCGGCACAGGCCATGCTGCGCTGGTTCAACAGGAACACGGCACCTTCCAAGGCATCCGGCGCGTCATCGTGTACCCGGCTGCCTTTCTCGAACATCAAGAGCTGCTCCACCAATTGCGTCATGCCGGGTGAATCCTTCTCTTTCTCGTTCAGGATAATCAAGCCACGCTCGAAGAGGGGCTGCATCGCCTCGATACGCGAGAACTTGTCCGGCTTCTTGCGCCCGTCGCCCCGGATGGGGACCTGGTGGCCGATAGAGTCTCCCACCTTCTTGAACTCGTCCAGCATCAAGTCCTGTATGAAGTTCGACTCCATGTAGTACATCACCGGGACACGCCCGGCGATATAGCCGTCGATGTCGTAATGCCAGGCGACCATGTTGGAGACGCTGGTCTGGTCCACGTAGGCTTTCAGGAGGTGGTATTGCCCCTCCTTGGTCTTGCCCACCAGCATGGTCGCCTTGAAGTCGTTCTGCGTCGAGGCCTTGAACGAGGGGTCGGTGTAGCAGATCAGGCTGCGGTATTCTCTCAATGGCAACATTTTCCCGTAGCGGATATGTTTGCGCAGGAAAACCGCCCCCTCGTTGACGGGATTGTTCATGTATTCCTTTTGGAACCGCCGTTCACCCATGTAGGTGCGCAGCTTCAAGATCTCCTCCCGGCTGTATTTCTCCGCCCAGGAGGGCTGACCGGACGCGTCGATGGCGTTGACCACCGTGTGGTGCGTCTCCGGACGTTCGGCGAAACGGCTCAGGATGCTGTCCTTGCCGATCCGGTTCCCGACCAGCACGAACCGCCCGCGCCCCATGTCCATCGCGCCGAGCAGGGCGGTCAGGCACCAGTCGAACGCCTGCGACACACGCGCCTGGTTGCGTACCATCTCGTCATCGTCTATATCATCGATCACGATATAATCCGGACGCTGGCCCCGGTTCTTGATACCACGGGGGGACTGGCCCCGGCCGATGGACATGAAGAGCATCCCGTCCTTGGTCTTGAACTCGCCGGTGCTCCAGCTGCCCTCGTCGATCTGAATGTTGAAGTCCGCTTTCAGAAGACTGTTGAACTCCAGCTCGCATTGCAGGTCGGAAAGCAAGCGGTCGGCGCTGTCCTCCGATTTCGATACCAATATCATCACGTGGATGGAGCGTTTCTCTTGGATCATCAACCAGATAGGAATCATCAGACTGATATGGGTACTCTTGGCGTGGCCGCGGGCCCACTCGAAGACGGCACGGGTATGGGGACACGTCTTCAGGTACTTGGCCGCGTCTATCTGGAACTTGCCGCACTTGGTGATACGCCCGGTCTCCTTGTCGGTACAGAGGTGCGGGAAATAGGTCTCGACAAAGAATGAGTAGTCCTTACGTGCCATATCGGTGCGAGCCTCTACCTCTCTTGATGTGTCTGACAGGTGAAAATCATAAGAGAGGATGAGATTTTTTCGTTCCTCCCATCTTTTCCATTTCTCCTTGCTCAGTTTGTTCTTAGCCATTGTTAATGCGCATTAAAAGGTACTTGTCTTGATACTTGGTGAGCTGCTGTACGAACCCGGTCGTGATCGCCTTGTCCGACGCGCTTTGCTCGATAATCCAGTCGCCGAATTTCGTCAAGATGTCGGCTACATCGTCCAAGGTATATCCGGACTTGATTTTTTCCAGCTGACTTGCCAGTTTCGCGAACTCGTCACCGTTGAAACCCTCCTCGCTGTCAAGCATCTCATTGATCTTCATCAACGTCTTGTTGATGATCTGGTCGCGGCTGACGGTTCGGGCGGCGCGTTTCAACCCCCAACCGCCGTCCTCCTTCCACTTGACCAGCGTCTGCTGGCTCACGCCTACCCGCTCGGCGATCTCCTTCTGGGGAACCTTCTGCATATACAGGAGATAGGCGTATTCATACTTTTGCGGGTCTTTCACACGGATGCCCGCCTTTTCCTTGTTTGCTTTTTCTACCATAAGCGTTCTTTGTTTCCGGCAAAGTTCAAGTGAATTAAAGTGGCTGGAAACAAGAGTGTAAAGAATTTCACCCCTGTTTTCGTTCCCGGAACGCTCCCGGTAATTTCGCCCTCAAAAACGGATCGCACATGAACGAAGACGAATATGCATTGAACGATGAGAGCGTGGTGAACAGTCACGGTTTTGTCCTCCTGAACGCCGGCGGACGCTTTGAACGTTACAACGAGAATCCGGTGATGCTTTTCAACCACGAGTCCGCCAGCCTGATCGGCCAGATGACCGCTTTGAGGGTAGAAGGAACGAGGTTGATCGGCAAGGCGGTCTATGACGAGGAGGACACTTTGGGGGCGAAATGCAAACGCCAGGCGAAGAAAGGTTTTTTAAAAGGATGCAGCCCCGGAATCATCATCCACGCCGTGGAACTGCGCACCCTGCCGAACGGCGAGGAGCGCGTGACGGTGACCGACTGGGAGCTGTGCGAAGTGAGGCTGGGAAGCGTCCCCAGCAACAGGAATGCACTGCGCCTGTACACCAAACAAGGCGATATCATCCCCGACGACCGGGTAGAACTAAGCGTCGAGGCATTGTTAAACATCAACAAACCCAACAACAACGAAATGGACAAAATCATCCTGACAGCCGAGGCGTATATCGCGTTAGGCTTAAAAAGCAACGAGGCGGATGGCAAGTCGATCTCCGCCGCCATCATGGAACTCCAGTCACGTGCCGAGAAAGCCGAGAAGGAACTGGACAACCACCGTAAACTGAAAGCGACCGAATTGGTGGCGTTGGCCGTCAAGGAGGGCCGCATTACCGCCGATAAAAAAGAATCGTTCGAGAGACTGGCACTTAACGATTATGACATGGCTAAGACAACCCTGGAGGCCATCCCCGCCAAGGAATCCCTGTCAGCCAAGGTCACCCATTCGACCGGCAGGACAGCCGTAGCGGATGGGCGTAAGGACTGGACCTATCTCAAATGGGCCAAGGAGGACCCCGAAGGATTGAAACGCCTGAAAGCGGACGATCCGGAGGCGTTCGAGGAATTGAAGAAACGGATTAAATAACCATTAAACAAGTATTTTATGCCTATAGAAAAGCAAATTTGGATCGCCATGTTGATGGAAGGGTTCTATCCCGACCGCACGTTCCTGACCCGTTCGGTAGATATGACACCGATGGTGGAATACAACAAAATCAACTTGGCCGAAGCCGGTGTCGCTCCAGATGTATTGATTGATAACACGGATTATCCCGTGGAGACCATGAGTCGCCCCGATACACCGTTGGATTTACCCCTTCACACCTTCGATACGAAGAACACGGTGGTGCGCAACGTGGAGGAGATGGAAACGGCCTACTCCAAGATGGAGAGCGTGGTGCGTCAGCACCGCAATACCTTGCAGTCGAAGACGGCCGCCTACGCCGCGCATAACTGGGCACCGGCGAAACACGCCGAATTGACACCGGCCAAGGAAACCCTTGCGCCGGGTAAGATTTCTTTCGAGGACATCCTAAAAATGGATGCCTGGTTCCGTTCACAGGACATCGACCCGGCTACATTGGTAGCGGTACTGAACCCGTACCACTTGGCGGACCTGCAACTGGAGGATATGAAGCTCTACAAGACAATGCTGGAGTCGAACCGTTTATTCGGGTTCAACGTCTTCACCTTCTCCAAACTCCCATATTACAAGCAAGCGGACGGTACGAAAGTGGCGTTCGGTATAGGGGACGCAGAGGCAGACGCGCAGTGCTCACTGTTCTACTCCGACCAGGAGGTGATGCGCGCCGACGGCGATATCGAGGTGTTCGCCAAGTACAAGGATCCAGGCGAGCGTGGCGACGTGATCGGTTTCCAGAAACGTTTCACGGCACTGCCTATCCGTAATAAGTACCAGGCGGTAATCTATAACAAAGCGTAACCGATGGCCAAACTCAAGCAATTAGTCATCCACTGCACCGCCACCCCCGAAGGCCGTGAAGTATCGGCGGACGAGATCCGCCGTTGGCATTGCGCCCCCCTCAGTGAAGGCGGCCGCGGCTGGAGACAGGTGGGCTATACCGACCTGATACACCTCGACGGTACGGTGGAGCGACTGGTGGATAACAACGAGGACGACGTGGTGGATCCCTGGGAGATCACGAACGGGGCGGCCGGACACAACTCCGTCTCCCGGCATATCGTCTATGCCGGAGGGGTCGCCGCCGACGGTCGCACCCCCAAGGACACCCGCACCCCGGAGCAGCGGGAAGCCTTCGCCGCTTACGTGAGGGACTTCCACCGCCGCTTCCCCTCTGTGCGGATCGTCGGCCACAACGAGCTGGCGGCGAAAGCCTGCCCGTCGTTCGATGTCAAGGCCTGGCTGGAACAAATAGGTATTAATCGATAAAACAAATAAAGCTATGGACTGGAATATCGTTCTGGCCATGATCGGTACAGGTGGGTTGACCGGTTTGGTGAACTGGCTGATCAATCTGAAGGTGAACCAAAGTAAAGCCCGGTTAGACCAGGATGATATATTCCGTGAGATGGCAGAGAAGAATTTATCGCGCAACTGATCAATGAGAAAGAGGAATGGCAAAAACAATGCAACACGTTATCCGAGCGGTTCGCTCTCTTGGAGAGGCTTATTGTCGAAGAGGTCAAGCGTTGTCGGTCTTATGATACTTGCCCTGTTCGTATCCGGTTGCAAAAGTACAAGGGAGACAACTATCTCCAGCGTAACCGACCTCCTCGCGTGGGACAGAAAGGTCACCGCCACCCTCGCGACAATCCCGTCGAGCCTGGCGACGCTGCGGGTGCCGATCGACAGCCTCCGTAGGCTGCCCGAGGGGGCCACCTACACCCAAAAGGAGGGACAAGCCACGGCCTCGGTCGGGCTGGAGGGAGAAACGATCGTCATCCACGCCGGATGCGACAGCCTACAAGCGCTGGTCCTCTCCTTGAAGGAGAGACTGAACCGGGCGCAGGAGGGGCTGGCGAACACCTTAAAGGTGAAAGAGCCTCCGGACATCCCCTTTTGGACGACGCTCAAAGGGTATTTGACCGGTGTTCTGGCAGGCCTCGCCCTAGGCTGGGTTCTCGCCCGAAAAAGAAATCAAGATTTATAATTCAAAACTCAAAGACATGGCAGAAACAAACAAGACAAGATCCATAGGCCTGAAGGTCGCCCAGTTCGGCGACGTGAACCCGGAAGGCGGCATGCCCGCCGTAATGAAGCGATTGGCGCGCACCTTGAAGGGCACGGCCTCATTCACGACAGAGGCGGATACCACGACCGACTTCTACTGCGAGGAGGAACCCGCCGCGCCCGTGGAGAGCGTGGGGAACGAGCCGGGATTGAAACAGGTCAAGCTAAACTTCCTTGAATGGGACAACGACACCCTGAAGGAGGTGTTCGGAGGCACGGTATCGGACGCCGAGGACGTGACCATCGACGGGAAGACCTACTCGGTGACAAAATATCAGGCCCCGCGCGACATCGTGACGGTACGGAAGGCCGTCCGTGTGATCTCCATGCACGGCGTGGTGATCGACATCCCGAACGCGCAGGTGACCGCCCGTTTCGTCTGGAACCTGACCCGCACCGACATCGCCCAGATCGAGGTGACGGCGAAGGCACTGGCCCCGATCGGCGAGAACGACGGCCCGTACGCCATCTACAAGCTCGGCGAGCCTAAACCCGGCGTGTGATGGACAAGGTAGAGATAGAGGCCGCCGAGGCCCTGCTGGACCGGCGGCTCAAGATCATCCTCCCGGCGCCATGGCCCTTGCGGATATTCGGCAAGAAAACCATAGGATATTGGATGAAACGGCCGGTCGGCAGCAACGTGTTTCGTATCGCCCGGCTTTTCTGCCGGATGAATATCGACATAAAGAGGTTGATGTCCGGGGATATCGGCACGTTGATGGAGTATATCGACAAGCACGGCGTGACGGCGTCGAGACTGATCGCCTACGGCATGATCCGGGGATCGATGTCGGCATGGCTGCTGAACCGCCCGCTGGCCTCATATATCCGTTCCCACATGGGGATGCGCGGCATGGCGGAGTTGATGAAGATCGTGGTGCTGACTTGCGACGGGTCGGATTTCGTGAGTATTATCACATCGGCGGCGAGCTTGAGACTGACGGAGCCGGTGATGAGCCAACCGACAGGGAAAGGGAGTTAAAGGAGGCTTACGAGCCTCCCCATAGCCCGTTCGGACAAATCCACGCGCTGATCTCCACCGGGGCGTTCACGTACGACGAGGTGATGAACAAGATCCCTTGGTGTGTCATCCTGATGATGATCAATGACCAAGGACGTATGAGAAAGAGATCCGGGGAGGAGGATGTCATCCAAACCGAGGATGAGGAGCTGAAATTTTTAGGACTGAGCTAGATCATGAAAAACGATCCCGTATACATAACATTCGAGTTCCGGGGAAACCTTGAGGACGAGGTCGAGAAGATAACGCTCGGCATCAAGGGGCTTCGTGACGAGTCGGCGAAAACCTACCAGCGTTTGATCGCCGACAGCGGCGCGGCCTACGGTACCATGAGCGCCGAGAACCGGAAACTGGCCGTCACCGTACAGGAGAACATCAACGCCCTGCGTGACCTCGCCGTCGTGCAGGGATCGCTGGATGACGGGCTGGAGGCCGGCACCGTCACCACCCGGCAATATACGCAGATGAAGGCGGCGCTAGCGGTACGGGAGAACAGCCTGTGCGAGGCGATCAGCGGTGGCATGCGCACGCTGAACGAGCGGATACAGACGGAATCGAGGGCCGTCGATTCCATCATGGCCCTGCAGAAACGCCTGCAGGAGCTTACCACGGCTTATTATAACCTGTCCAAGGCCGACCGTGAGGGAAACGCCGGCCGAGGCATACTGAAAGAGATCGGCGACCTCGACAAGGAGATCCAGACGGCGCAATCCCGCCTGTCCGCTTACAGCCGCTCCGCCGGTACCGGGTTCAACGGCCTGTCGATGTCGGTGCAACAGGTGGCCCGGGAGTTGCCATCGCTCACCATGGGGGCTAACATGTTCTTCTTGGCCATCTCCAACAACCTTCCCATCTTGGCCGATAATATCCGGACCGCACGGGTCGAGTATGACCTGCTGAAAAAATCCGGACAGACGGCCATCCCGGTATGGAAGCAGGTGCTCACCTCGATCGTTAGCTGGCAGACGGCGCTGGTGGTGGGGATCACGTTGCTGTCCGTGTACGGGAAGGATATCGTCAACTGGATACAGGGACTTCTCGGGGCTGACCAGACGCAGAGAAGGTTGAACGATAGCATGACCGACTTCAACGCCATCCTGGCGACGGAGCGGCAACATCTACGGACATTGTTCTCCGCGTTGGAGAAGACCACGGCCGGGACGGAAGGGTACCGGAAAGCCATCAACGAGATCAACACGGCGTACGGCAAGTATCTCCCGAACCTGCTATCGGAGAAGAGCTCGCTAAATGAGATCAGTGAGGCTTACCGGCTGGTCAACAGGCAACTCACGGAGAACGCCGCGTTAAAAGCCCAAAGCGGCGCCATCGACAAGACGCTGGAGAAAGCCATAAAGACGCAATCCGAGGCGTTGACGGAGATGCGCGAGATCACGACCAAGAAGCTCGGCGAGTCCAAATCCGGGGG
>ERZ772937.1926-NODE-1926-length-13887-cov-6.382808_pt1 | contig 13887 bp, 9 predicted proteins | sample MGYA00512113_ERZ772937 | MGnify/ENA primary metagenome ERZ772937 (study PRJEB29015, sample SAMEA2737649) | human gut metagenome | biome: human gut; feature: human-associated habitat; material: faeces | place: China | collected 2012 ... | reverse complement strand
CAGATCTTTCATTAAATCATTGAGTTCAATATCGGAATAATGTAAATCCAATGTTCCGGCTTCTATTTTGGATAGGTCGAGGATGTCACTGATGAGTTGCAACAATAGGGTATTATTGTTTTCAATGATGCTGACATATTCCTGTTTTTCCTCTTCTTCCTCCGTAGAGGCCAATATGCCGGAGAAGCCGACGATAGCATTTAATGGAGTACGAATTTCGTGACTCATGTTGGCGAGGAAGGCGGACTTCAGACGATTAGATTCTTCGGCACGGTCTTTGGCATTGATCAATTCCATTTCCATTTTTTTCCGTTCGGTAATAACGAGTGAGGAGCCTATCAAAGTTAACGGTTTGCCGTTCTCATCCCGCGTTTCAACAGTTGCCTGGGCTTCCACCCATTCTATTCTATGAAATCCGTTTTGTGTGCTGATCACACGGTACTCTTCTTTCACTTTTTTCGAATGACCTTCTATCAGGTTCTGATAAGCTTGTTCTACCCGTTTTCGGTCTTCTTTGAATATCTTGGAAAAATATTGATTGTCCGGAACAGCCAATTGATCCTCATTAATGTCTTTTCCTTGTGTGCTTAGCTCTATCGGTTTATTGATGTCACATAGGATTGTTTTGCTTTGCAAATCCCATTTCCAGGGTACAATGTTTGCCACATCGAGTGACATGGCTAGCTTATTATTGATAGTACTTAGTTTTTGTTGTGCCCTGTGTAATTCCGTACTGTCCAGGCAGAATACATCGATCATCTTGTTTTGAGGATTCGCTTTGAGCACAATGTCATAGAAAGTATTTATTTTCTTGAAATAATAGGGAAAAGTTATTATCTTATTTTCAGACAAAGCTATTTGAGTGAAGTGTAAGAATGGGGGCATTGACTCAAGGAATATTTCACTCGCTTTTCTTCCGATAACTTTCTCTTTGCGGAAAAATTTCTTTTCAAAGTGAGCATTCACATTACGGTAAATCAATTCTATAGGAGTACCGTTTTTGTCAGTAATCACTTCTTCCTGCATATATAGAATAGGCATATTATTAATCAGGCTTTTATAGTTTGCCATTGCTTCGATCTCTTTTTGCTGTGCTTTTTTGATGATATTCAGATTATGAATACGATAGAAAAAAAATAATGCCAATAATAGAATGAAGAAAAGTGTTCCTATAATAAAGTACCTGTTCTGTTCCCAAAAAGTGAGTGGTTTGTTTAGAAAACAGGTGTTGGGCGGACACATGGAGGGGGAGTATCCTTTACGAAGCAAGATAGTATAATTAATGATGGGCACACCGTCCGATGGTGTATAGAAAGGAATTTCCCGTGCCTGCTTTCCATTAAGTATTTCGGAGACAATATGAATCAATTGCTGATTGTAATGTTTCTGATTGTAAGTATAGCCACCTATCATACCTCCGTTTTCCTCGGTAATGTCGGCCATATTGAGGGTGAAAATAGGGGCGCTGGTTGTCACGATAAGTTTGTAGGCATTAGAAGCTAAGTATGTATTTCCCGCAAATTTAGTTTTATAGAGCCAGGAAGCAAATAGTATTCCTGTTGTATTCGGATCGATAAAATACAATGAATCCAGTAATTGGTTGGTTGTCCATTTCTTCGGAGTGATGAACTGATATTCGATGTCCGGATTCATGGTTTTCAACTTGCTCTGTATCTCAATGCTATTGGTTTGGTTGATTTGCCGTTCATCCCCGATAAATATAAATTTCTTCATATCGGGGACTATATGAGATATTAGTTGTATGTTTTCCTGAAGATAGAGGTTAGAGTATAAATGAACCAAGTTGTATGGATCGGCCAGTTGAGAGAGTGGTATACAGTCGGCTTTTACAATCGGTTGCTTGCATATATAGACTTCTTGTGAGCCTATATAGTTTTCTTCCGAACATAATACGATAGGAATATCCCCCCCATAGTTCTCTATATTCGTCGCGCAGCAATAGAGCTGAATTACCCAATAATACCAGTAAACGTGGATGATGTTTACTATATTTTTCCTGAATAAGATTCTTGAATTCCTTCAAGGTGGTATCGGTATCAATCATTAGCATATTCATATGTTCCGCATATAAAGTTAATTGGGGAACTTTTTGTACATATTCTGATATAGCGGAGATCATCCGATTACTCCATGGAGCAGATTCTGCATAGGAATTGATACACAAAATGTAATTTGAGATATCTATGTGGTCTCTTTGCGCTAAAATAGGGGTAATAGATACGAAACATAGAAAAAACAGTAGCAGATGTTTTTTTATATTCATAAAGAGGTCTGTTTGTGCTCGATTTAATAATTAATGGTTGATTTGATATGGACAAAAGTAGTAAAAACAATCTGAAAAACGATAATATCCCTTCAAAAAATGATAAAATGAAAATATTAACTAAAGAATTTCATCTTTTATGTTGTATAGGTGCGTAAACCGAAAGCGAGAACCGGCTCCCTGTTCGGATTCTACCCCGATATGACTGCCGAGATGATCTATGATACTTCTGCAGATGGACAATCCCAGCCCCGTTCCTTTCGAAAAAGAATTCAATTTCACAAAACACTCGAATACATGTTCTTTTTTGTCCGGAGCGATGCCCATCCCTGTATCTGTCACGGAAAATTCGATTGTCTGACTATTTTCGTTCAGATGATATTCAAGAAGAATTTGACCTTCACTGGTGAATTTGAGAGCATTGTTGATGAAATTGGTGATAACCTGCATTAAACGTTTCTTATCTGTATAAATGCAGTAATCTGGAAGGTTGGAAGCAAGTAGAACGGGTACTGCCTTGTCCTCCTTTATGTCGTAATTGCGCATAATATCCTCACAGAAGCTCTTGACATTGAGATGGTCCATCGTGAATTCAAGAGTTCCGGCTTCTATTTTTGATAGATCCAGAATATCTGATATTAACTGTAACAGCAAATCTGTATTCTCTTGCATAATATTAATGTATTCCCGGCGCTCTTCTTTGCTGTCTGACTCGACAAGGAGGCTTGCAAAACCGACAATTTTTAAACCCATAGTATTTACAAATATCAGTTAGCGATTCTGTGATTTTTGCTTCGATAGTTTTATCACTGTTCAATCGTTCTAGAAAATGAAGTAAAAATGCGCTAAATCCTTGTTTCTCTTTGTTCATATACTGTTTATACCTAAGGTTAGATACGTTGCATGTGTATCGTTTTTCTTTTCAAATATTCAGGTCGCTAATATACAAACTTTTGAAAGATAATAATGTTTTACTATTTTTTTGTAATAGTCCGTTATTCTTTATTTTGATACGAAAACAGAAGGAGTGACAGCAGTTTTTTCTTAACTATAGAGAGTAATCGCCATATGTAGGTGTATGGAATGGGTACTATCTGTTTTTTATCAATAGTTACCTGCTCATTGTTGTGTTTTATTGACGAACGGATTGGGAAAATTGGTGAGTGGGAAGCGGATTTTGTAAGTCGTTGGTTCTTAATACTATATGAGTATTGTTTTTTCCCTTTTAAACCAACACCCTGTTGGTTTAAAACCAAGGACCCGTTTCTCGGTGTGCAACGATGTGTTTCTCACCGAGGAACAAGACATGTACTTTAATTAAGTCGTGAAACTAGCTTAAATGTTCGTTTTTTTTGCAGAATGTACGACTTTGTAATTTCGGATTATAACTCCACGATATTAAAATTCTGATGACTGATTTTGGGCAATAGTATTTTAAGAATGTCCTCCAACCTGATTTTTAGACTGCATGTGTTTACGCATGGATGACATCCTATATATGTTGATTCAAGAATTTCTTTATCAATCAGGAGCTGTACTTTGTTCTCTTTATCGTAGATAAGACCTAGAATACTGACAGCCCCCGGAAAAGTACACAAGAGATTTTCCATTGCCTTTTCGGAAGCGAAAGAGAGATGGGAACTACCTATCTGCCCGGCAAGTTCTTTTGTTTTCAATTTTTTATTTGCGGGCAATAAGAGCATGAAGTATTCTTGCTGTTTATTAGTCAGAAACAGACTTTTGCATGAAGTACAACCTAGCTTTTGGGCTATTTCTGCTCCTTCCTCCATAGTCATTATGGCTGGGTGGTGTAGACTTTGATACGCTATTCCCAGTTTGTCAAGAGTGGCATAGATTTTATTCTCATGTGTTTCTGTATATTCTGAATCAGGACTCATATAATCGCTTTTTTTGATTGTTGCAAAGATAAAAGATACAATAGACATAACCTAGATTTTTATATGTGATTTTGTCTGTATCTTTAATTGCTTATTTTTTTGGGTATCCTATCTTATGAATTTATGCCTTCACTATAATAAGTAGATATCGCTACTATGTTTAAAATGAGTATCTCTGCTCTTGCTATTGTTCTAAATGAGAGCTCAATATATACTAAAAGTATGTTTTTCAACATAAATGTGCATTTTCTTATTATAATTCCCTTGCATTCTAAAAAAAATCTCTTAATATTGCATTTGTATTATTTGTCGGACAAATAATACAAATAATAAAAATCTAATGATATGAAGATAGAAATCAATCAAACAACGTTAATTGATCAGGTAGAAGACAGCCTGCTTACCTATTTCAAAAAGAATGATTTAGGACGCGGGGATTCTATTCCTAATGAGAATAGTCTGGCTGCAGAACTGGGAGTTGCAAGGAGTGTTGTCAGAGAGGCACTGAGCCGTCTGAAGATGATGGGGTTGATTCACGCACGTCCCCGTAAGGGGATGGTTCTGACAGAGCCTTCCATTTTGGGAGGAATGAAAAGAGTGATAGATCCCCGTGTTTTAAGTGAAGAAACAATTTTGGATTTGTTGGATTTCAGAATTGCACTTGAAATAGGAATATCAACTGATATTTTCCGTAAGATAACTCCTAAAGATATTGAGGAACTGAGCGAAATCGTAAAAATGGGAATCGTTTTTGAAAATAACGAATACGCGTTAATTAGTGAATCGGCTTTTCATACGAAACTATATAAAATCACCGGGAATAAAATCATATCTGAATTTCAGGAAATCATTCATCCTATACTTGTCTATGTGAAAGAGAAATTCAAGGATTATTTGAAACCTATAAATATAGAAATGAGCAAAAGCGGTCGGATAGCTACTCATGCTGATTTGCTGGACTTTATCAAGAAAGGGGACGAGAAGGGTTACCGGGATGCTATCGAAAGGCATTTTGAGGTCTATAAAATTTTCAAGGTAAACCGAAGTCAGGAATTGATGGCTGAGAAGGCAGAAAGTGAAAAGGTAGAAGGTATATGAAAAGGCGGCATCTGATAATTTTATGTTTATCCTTAATTTTATTGCTAATGAATACATCTTGTTTTAGAAAAGAAGAAAAGAGGATAGAGGCACAATGGGAAAATACATTGTTGCTTCCGGGATGTGCCGGCATGCCGGAGAACGTCGGATTAGCAGGTGCATATTCCGGGATAGTGGAAGGCAAGTTGCTTGTGTTGGGTGGAGCTAACTTTCCTGATAAGTATCCTTGGGAGGGAGGTATTAAGACTTGGTGGGCGACAAGATATATAATTTTGTAATAAACTGATTTACTATATTTTATGGTATATATAAAAGAATAGTTTTGCAATTTAGTACCATTTTAGTATCGCTATTTAGTTTTTGTGGTAATTACATTGAAATTCCAACTTATGCTCTATTGAATACTGATTTGTTTTGCGAAGATATAGCTATTCGATCTGTGTTTCAAGTTTTTCTAGTGATTATACCCCAGTTTATTTGGCTATTCCAAACATTTTTACTACCTTTGCACCATTAGAACCTGCCAAGCCTCTTCACAATGCTCAAATCGGCGGGTCGTTTTTTATTATACATATATGAAAACAAGTTTCGCCAAACCGTACTCTTCTCCGGAACAGATAGTTCAAGTACTAAAATCAAGGGGGATGCTTATAAAAGATGAATATAGGGTGGAAAATTATTTGATGAACATTGGTTATCATCGTTTGTCTGCATACATTTACCCATTCTATAAAAGCCCTAAGAGTGAGCTGGTACTAAAAGAGGGTACTACCTTTGAACAAGTCTTGACGCTCTATCGCTTTGACAAGAAACTGCGTCTTCTCCTTTTCAACGAAATAGAGAAAATAGAAGTAGCCATCCGCAGTGTATTGGCAAATGTCGGTTGCCAAGAGTTGGAAGAGAAGTTTTGGATAACCAAACCGGAATATTTTGCCAATCAGGAAAAGTTCAACCAAACTTTGACAATTATAGAAAAGGAATTAGCTTCAAGCAAGGAAGATTACATTGTAGATTTTCGACAAAATTTTATTGAGGACTACCCTCCTGCATGGATGATAACGGAAGTGTTGTCCTTCGGTAACTTGAACTACATCTATTCCAATATAGCCAGCAACCAACTAATGAAGCGCATTGCAGGTTATTTCGGTCTGAAACCACAGGTTTTTGTCTCGTGGCTGACGGTACTTGCCAACCTCCGCAATATGTGTTGCCACCATGCAAGAATTTGGAATAGGGATTTTATGCTCAATCCAGCAGAACCAAAGAAAACAAAAAACGCATGGATTGATACTTCAAAAGTGGATAAGAAGAGAATTTTCTATCGTTTGTGTATAATCCAATATTTTCTCTCATCCGTATCTCCCAACAACAATTTCAACGAAAAACTTTCGGGTTTGTTGGCTGATTTTCCGTCAATAGATATTGCAGCGATGGGCTTTAATTGTGACTGGAAAGATAATTCGCTATGGACATAAAAACATCAAACACAAAAACTTGTTTAAATAAATTCCTATTTTTAAATATTCAAAAGGTTAAATATGAATATTCAAAAGAAATTAATCGAAGTATTATCTCAAAAAGCAACATCTCCATTTTTCTTCTTAGGCTCTGGATTCTCAAGAAGATATATTGGGTTAGAAAAGTGGGATGAATTATTGAAAGTGTTTGCTGATAAAGTTGGGAAACCATATGGATATTATAAGTCGAATGCTAATGGAAACTTGCCACAAGTTGCTAGTTTAATCGCAAAAGATTTTCAAGATAAGATATGGAGTGATGAGAAGTTTTTCTCCTTTCGAGAAAAGTATGGAGATAATCTTACAACGGATGAATCTGCCTTTAAATATGCAATATCTGAGTATTTGCAATCTAAATTAAAACCATCAATATCAGATTATCTTAATCTCAGTAAAGAAATAGAGATACTTCAAAAGCTTAATGTTGATAGCATAATAACGACCAATTGGGATACATTTATAGAACAACTGTTTCCATCTTATGAGGTTTATATCGGACAGGAGGAATTATTGTTTTCTAATAGTATATTAATGGGTGAAATATTTAAGATTCACGGTTCTATAACAGAACCAGATTCTTTAGTTGTCACACAAAAAGATTACGATACGTTCTCTATCAAAAATCCATATTTAGCAGCTAAACTAATAACTATTTTCGTTGAGCATCCTATTATCTTTATAGGTTACTCTTTAAATGACCCTAACATCATATCACTGATTTCGTCTATTGTATCATGTCTAAATACCGAAAAATTAAGGTTATTACAAAATAATTTGATATTTATTGAATACAACGATGATCCTAATGCTATACCTGAGTTTAAAGAATCATCTATGCTTATTGGTGATACAAACTTGCCAATATGTATTGTATCGGCCTATAGCTATGAACCAGTTTATAATGCCATAAATTCAATTCAGAGAAAAATTCCAGCAAAAGTTTTAAGATGTTGCAAAGAACAATTTTATCAGCTCATTTTAACACAGGATCCCCAAAATAAAATGGCTGTTATTGACGGTAATAATATAGACAAAAAGTCTGATATCGAATTTCTTTGGGGTATTGGAGTCGTTTCTAATCAACCATCATCTATTGGTTATAAATCAATTGGTGTAAATGAAATAATCAAAGATGTATTAAACATCAATAAGGCTCATTTAGACTCTGACAGCATTCTCAAATTGTCAATACCAGAGTGTCAAGGTTATGTGCCAAAATATAAATTTCTGAGAGATGTGGGAGTTAATTCAATCGAAAAATTAAAAAAGTCACCTTACACAGGTTTATTATTGTATAAGAAAAATGATTTAGAAAATAAGAGTTATAAAAATACATTTGCTAAAAAATATAGCAATAAAAGCATCGCTGATCTTATAAAGCAACTTGACAAGGACAAAGTGTGCTTTTTTATTATATATGCCAAATTACAATCTGATGACATAGAACTAATCGAAAAATTTTTGGTTGATAATTACGAGCATTATATGGTTAATAAAGGACAATATAGAAGCTATTACAGAAAACTTGTTTGTTATTATGACTTGCTAAAATATGGATTTTAAAGAGCGTTCAATATTTGTAATAAAGCTGTGTATGTATTATCACACACAGCTTTATTGTTCCTATCCTATTAACTTAGAATTTCAATTTTGGCAGCGAATAGACTATATCCACTGTTTGGCAAGATAGCATAATGGCAGATAGAAGTAAGTCGAGGATATAACGGGGTTGTTTGTGTTCTCGCGACCAGTCGTTAGGGTCATTTTTGATTTGGGACGCTTTGTCGATTGTGACGGCATAGCGTTCCATTATCCATTCGATAGCGGATTTGCCATTAACGACATATTCGTATGCTTTGAGTGGAATGTTCTCAATGGCAATATGGTCATTATAGATGATGCGTGCCTTATCAGCAACGAGCTTTCCATTTTCGTCACGAATTTTGGCAAGCCTCATTTTATCAACGGCAAAGTGTTGGTATGTTTCGTTAGTCCAGTTGTTTTGCCAAATATCCATATCGCCATTTACATCAACGCCACAAGCACGATGTGTTAACATAGGCATTACAGCGAAAAACCGATAATCTCCATCTTGCCCAACAGCCTGCTCATTAATGCCTTGTTCGTAATTCAAATGCAGGTCGGCAAGTTCTTTACCGGCTTTATAAAAGGACATAAAGTCTTGCACATTATCTACAATGGGGATGCGTGGCAATGACTTCTTCAAATCATCGGCAAATCGTTCACGGTATTGCTTTGAATGAAGTAGTCCATACACATAGTAGAAAATATGCTCTTTGGTAATGGCTTTTGAGCCACCGAAACGGCTACGAACTTCTTTCAATATCCAGTCGGTTATTCCATCCCTGCGAATATATTTGTCTGTTTCCGCATCATCAAAAAGTGTAGCTTGCGGATTCTTATTTTCTTCATACCAATAAAGAGGAAAATACTGCGCTTTATCAACAACCTGCAAATCAGAAATACTATTTGTAATCAATGATGCAAATGGCTTTTGTTGCCCAACTCCACTTACTGCAATAACAAGATTGCGATATTCAGGAGTAGGATATAAACATTGCCATATACCTGGGCATTCTATGAATGGGCGATGATAATACAAGTGCAGCTTTGTAAATGGCCGGTAAATTTCCTGTACAAAAGCATTCTCATTGTAAGCATATTGTAACCCTTTGGCAAAATCATTTTTTAACGCTCGTGTCCAACTTATTTTTGTCTTATCTTCAGAATAACCACTTGTGTGTTCTATTCCATGATTGTAAAAATCAATCATAGAACACATATTGCTTGTAACCTTATCTTTTGAAAAACCAGACACCCAAGCATCTCGATTGGTTGCCACACCAATGGCATAAGTACTAAATACACATTGAACGTTCATAGCAAATTTCTTTTCAGGAGCTAATGGAATCAAATTATCAAACACCCCATCGCGTTGGTTTATCCAATCAGCCTTTTCATTAGGTGTGATAATCTGCCATTCCAATTTCTGCGAAGAAATGGAACGGAAGTCTTTTACCATTTTGAGTTTCTGTTCACGAGTAAGGTAATCACCTATGTCATGATAATGGATAACTGTTTTCTGACCTTTCTTTGCCGGATTTTTGAGAAGGAAAGTAATCGTAATGGGAGTACGAGAACCGCTTCCAAAGATTTTTCCTCCTTCTTTACGCGATAGTTCACCAGATGTGCGCTGATTGCCACGTAAATTCAGTACATAAATGGAAGTAAATTCATCTTCAAAACATCTACGCATACCGTCCTGCCCCGCTCCGTCAATCCATGCGCCATTACTTATGAATGCAACAATGCCTCCTTCATTCTGCGGAATGCGGTCGGAAGCCCAACGAAACGCTTTGACATAGCTGTCGTAAAGAGATTTATTCAAAGTAGCCGAACTCTTCACAGCATATGTTTCCGACACACGTCTATCAAGATATGGGTAAGACAAATTCTGTGCATTGTCATTAGCGGACTTTTGTCCAATGGAATACGGCGGATTTCCAACAATCACCCTTACGTGTGTATCCATCTGCTTCTTTACTCGTTTGGAATTGTCTTGAAAGAACTCCGTGAAAAGCTCGTTGTGTTTCTTCTCTGCCAACTGGAATGTATCGGTCAGGCATATACCACTGTATGGTAGGTAAGTTTCCCGATGGGTAATGTCATGGAATACCGATTCTATGTTCACATCGGCAATATAATAGGCCAGCAGTACAATCTCATTGCAATGGATTTCATTCTGATACTTGCGCTCCATATCCTCAGGACGGATAAGGCCGGATTGCAACAAACGAGTTATGAAAGTACCGGTTCCGGTAAATGGGTCGAGGATATGTACATTCTGTTCGGTTAGAGATGTCTTGAACTCTGCTTTAAGAATGTCATCCACTGAACGGATGATGAAATCCACGCATTCCACCGGTGTATAAACAATACCCAGTTTCTCCACTGTAAGCGGAAACGCACCTTTGAAAAACTTTTCATAGAGGTTCTTTATGATTGTCTGCTTACCCTCCAAATTATCAATACCGCCTACATTGGTCTTTACCGAGCGATAGAATCTTTCCAACACCTCAGTATCTTTTTCAAAAGCCTGTTCTTGCAATAGGTCTATCATACGCTGCATGGAACGGCTTACGGTGTTATTATTGACAAACTGGTAATCTGAAAACAGTGCATCAAATACAGGTCGGGTAATAATGTGCTGTGCCAGCATTTCAATGGCTTGGGCGGCATCCACCGATGGATTAAGGTCACGCTGCAATCCCTTCAGGTATTCATTGAATGCCTTTTTGTGTACGCCGGACTGAATAAGTTTGGAAATACGCTCAATAAATTTGTGCGCAATAAGACCGACCTCCTTTGCCCAATTCTCCCAATAAAGACGGTCACCGCACTTTTCCACGAGTTTGGCATACATGCCGTCCTGTATCTCACCAAAACGAAGTTCCAACTGTCTGGCAATTTCTGCATTCTCAATTTGTTGTGCTTCCGCTTCTCCATCATTTGCACCCAATCCCGGTCGGCCTATGGTAACAGACGGTGTACCGGTCTGTTTGTTCGGCTTCTGCTTGTTGAGAGCTATCTTGTTTACCATTGCGTTGAAACGGTCATCGTGTGAGCGGAGCGCGTTCAAGATAGCCCACACCACATCGAATGTCTTGTTGTTGTCAAGAGCTTCCTCCGCCGAAATATCGGATGGCACTACAATAGGGATGATGATATATCCATACTTTTTTTCATCGGATTGCCCTTTGTGAAATGTACGCATCACACGGCCAACCGACTGCACCACATCCACCTGCGAATTACGGGCAGAAAGAAACAATACGGCATCAAGAGACGGCACATCCACACCCTCGGACAGACAACGCACGTTGGTTACAATACGGCATTCACGTTCATTGTCAGACTCTTCCGCCAGCCATTGCAGGATTCCATTACGCTCCTGCGAGTTCATAGAACCATCTATATGCCGTGTCGTTACTGAAACGGTATGCGAAAGGCTTTCTGAATCAAGATTTTCTTCGTATTTCCCGGATATTCTTGGAAGCACCGAAGCTACATATTTTGAAGTTCCGGCTTTTGTTTCGTTGCCTATGGCTGAACAGAACGCCACGGCACGGCGCATCATGCGTGGGTCGGCATCCCATGTGCGATGGTCATCGCCCTGTATCATTTTTGACAATCCGTTTATTACTCCAATGAGCTTGGATGTGTCGTCAAAATTCAGTTCGGTGGTAGAATTGGTGATGTCTTGTTTTATGTTGTCAGGCACATCATCTCCACTAACGGTAAGGACAAGCACCTTGTAATCCGTCAATAAACTATTTTGAACGGCGTATGAGAAATTCACGCGATAAAATTCCTCTCCATAAATGGCTTTGTCATCCATCGAGCAGAGAATGCAATCCTTTTCCGATGCCTTTATCTTGGCAGATTCCCCATACAAACGCGGTGTGGCAGTCATATAAAGGCGTTTCCGACCTTGTACATTCTCATTGGAATGTATCTTGATAAAGTTGCTCTCATCCTTTTCGGCTATTTTTACACCGGTAGTGCGGTGTGCCTCGTCACAGATGATGAAATCAAACACACCATATTCTCCGTTTGTCTCGGATAAAATTTCCTGTTGAGCAGCAGAAACGGCATCTATGGATTGGTAGGTGGAGAACACGACTACCAAGCCATCATGATTCCGATATTTTTTTAATTGGGATGCAATGGATTGTGGATTGGTGGATGCTGGTACGGCAAGGTCAACCACGCTGTCGTCCGTATCGTCAGATCCCTTGGTGGTTTTGCGTGAGGCTTTGGAATCGGAACAAATACAGACAGCCTTAATGGGCTTCTTCGCATCTGCCGACCATGCGTTGAGCGACTGCCCCAACAAGGCGATGGACGGAACCATGAACAGCACCAAGCCTTTGTTGCCAAACAACTGTTCTGCAATGAGCAGCGAAGTGTAGGTTTTACCTGTACCGCAAGCCATAATGAGTTTGCCCCTCTCGTTGCCATCTGCCATATAATGAACGTATGCTTTTGATATGGCATTCAATTGGTGTTCACGAGGATTCTTGCCCTCCACTAATGCAGAATTGCCGGTTAGACCGTCCATCAGCTTTTGCCAGTCCACAGGAGATGAATCAAGGTCTGCCATACCGATGCGCGTAACAGGTGGTTCCTGGTTTCGGATAGCCTCTTCTGCATTAGTTCCCCAATGGTTTGTGGTTGAAATCCAAATACGATTTGAAAAACGGACTGTTTGGAATGTTACCTCGTTTGTGAACGTGCGGCTGGAAGTAGCGAGAAATGAATCTACAGCAGGTTTATCTATGATTGTATTCTCAGCATAGCATTTACACTGAATAGCCCAATAGTCACCCAATTCAGTTTTGGCCACAAGGTCGATACCTGTGTCATTACCTCCAAAATCGTTTCGCCCCGGAAAATCTTCCCATAGCCAGACCGATTCAAGTTCATTGTAGCGTGGGTCTGTTAATAACCATGAGCGCATCAGTCGCTCGAACTTTGTACCTTTTTCCTTTTCTGTGAATGATTCGGTACGAAATTTATGTAGTATTTCCTTGAAATTCATCTCTTGATAAGAGATATATTTCATAGGAACGGGCTCTAATAATCAGTGCTATACTGGCAAAATCTGACGTATTTGCAAAACAGATTCTCACAAAATGCCTTTCATATATCATTATAAATGAGGAATGAACACGGTATTTGAAATATTATGCGTACCTTTGCAATATCAACTATAACTCTTATCAAGAGAGTCGTCTTTTCGCTCAACACATTTCACCATAAACATTCGGTCAAAAATCTTTCAGGATAAGGCTGTTCGCCTTGTCCACCACGCTTGTGTCAAGCGATGCGAGATAGATGCGCGTGGTCTCTTCCGAATCATGTCCCATGCCCTCGCTGATGACAGAAAGAGGGATGTTCTTGCTCTTGGCAACGCTCGCCCAACAATGCCGGGCAACGTGCATGGTCAGCGGTATGTTCAATCCTGCCAGACCGGCGACTTCCTTCAACGCCACATTGATGCGGCAGA
>ERZ772937.1924-NODE-1924-length-13889-cov-3.676088_pt1 | contig 13889 bp, 8 predicted proteins | sample MGYA00512113_ERZ772937 | MGnify/ENA primary metagenome ERZ772937 (study PRJEB29015, sample SAMEA2737649) | human gut metagenome | biome: human gut; feature: human-associated habitat; material: faeces | place: China | collected 2012 ... | reverse complement strand
CGATCAAGTTTTGGTCCACACGTACCGTTAAAGCTTCCGCAGAGGAGAAACAAATACGGTCGCTACCCGGCTCGGCACACAACAACCGTTCCATCTTCCGAAATAAAAAGATTATAGACACCTCGGTTCTTTCCGGCTCCGGGAGATGCGTCAGACGATGGTAAGAATCCAAGAAGGCGGATAAATTTTGCGCTTGCCCATGAATAACCTCCAAACCCTCCCGTAATTGCTCCGGAGTATATGTATCGGAATATTTCAATAGGTCAGCAGACAAGGAACGGATTGGCGTAATCGAATTACGAATCTCATGCGTCAGTACCCGCAAGATACTCTCGTAATATAAACGCTTCTCTTCCATCTCACTCTGGTTTTGACTGAATAGGAGGATAATCCGGTTCATTTCCGTATACAAATCCTTTACAAAAGGATCATTCGTTTTATCTGGGTACCGCAAAGCTGTATCCCCATTACGAACCGACTCAAAGAAGGTAGCTATCTTACGGTTTATACCGTTCATCCACCGGATTAGTAACAGAGTTATCAACAGGATAATACACAGACATACAAAGGATAAGAAGTAAGAGGTACCGGTTATCAACAATACGGACCCAAGTAACGCGAGAAACACGATCAAGGAGACGATTCCTATAATCTTCAAGTATAAACTCCGGTTAACCATAGCTACTCTCCTTATAATCTACAATCCGTATTTCCGCATCTTATTATAAAGGGTCTGGCGGCTAATATCCAATTGTTGAGCCGCAAGCGTCAGGTTCCCTTTCTTTTCTTTCAATACCTCGGCGATAAACTGCCGCTCCATATCCTCCAACGTACAAGGATGAGAGGCTTCTGCAAGCTCCTCCACATAGAAATCATCGGCATCCAAACGGCATTTATCCACAAGTAAGACCGTACGTTCGACGATTTGCTGCAACAAGGCCAAATCACCCCGTCCGGCCATATCGGATAACTTAACGACCGCCTCCGCTGTCAGACGAGGCAATGGTTTCGCATAAGCCTCCGTATATTTCTTTAGCAATGCATTAATAAGAGATTCGGCCACAGATGAAACCTTATCTGTATTTGATTCCATACGGTGTTCCCACACATGGACAAGGGTTTGAATAAGTTTCTCGTTATCCCAAGGTTTCACGATAAAGTCCGAGGCTCCCCTTTTAAGGGAAGATACAGCCAACTCGATATCCCCAAAAGCGGTTATCAAGATAACGGCCGGAGGATTCTTAAGCTCCAAAATACGATCCAACCAGAAAAGCCCTTCCCCACCGCTTTGCTTTCCAGCGCCGAAGTTCATATCCAGTAAAACCATATCTACATCTCCATTCCGTAAAAGGGCAGGCAATAGAACAGGAGATGATACGGTAACGATCGTCTTAAACTCATGGGACAGGATCGTCCGCAGACTTCTCAATACCGCCTCATTGTCATCTACGACTATAATCTTCGCGTTACGCATGAAGCCTCCTCTTTTTTTCGCACGCAAAGATACGATCTTTTCCCAGCTCTCAGTGTCCAATATTTAGACAAATCCAGTCCTTTACGAACGTTTCCTCCGATTTTATTTGCCATATTCCACGCAACCGGATAGCTTTGAACCAACAAACAGATAAAACCATGGAATCCATATCTCTAAAACTTATATTCCGTAGCTGGTGGCGAAACAAGACGTTCGCCGTCATTTCCTTATTGAGTCTGGCGGCAGGCATCACTTGTACCAACCTACTGATCTCATACGTCATTTATGAATCTAGGATAGAAGCCCATAATCCCAATAAGTCGCATATCATCTATATGGCACAAGACTCTCCCTTGACCTCCGGAGAGAAAGTATCTTTTATTAAAGGGAAGATCCCTGTGCAGCTAAAAGACCAATACCCTGAAGTTGAGGATTATTTACGACTGAACATAGACAATGCCGCCTCCATCACGATAGAAGAAAAGCGCTTCAACCCAATCTCGATCGTCAGAGCAGATCCCTCCTTTCCTCGCTTTTTCCCTTACAAGGTAGTGGCAGGAGATATAAACAAGGCATTAACCCAACCAAACGCAATTGCGTTGACCGAATACCAAGCGAAGATATTCTTCGGGAACGAGGATCCTATCGGTAAAACCTTCTCGGCAAAGTACGCTTATGAGAACGAGACGATTACCTACGAGGTCGCCGCCGTTATCAAAGAGTACCCTCAATCATTCTTGAAGTTCAACGCATTGGCAGGTACTACCTCCCAATTCAATGGCGGCCCTACCTTATTACTGGTAAACGATCTCTTCAACATTGATACGTTCACTCAAAAACTAAAGGATGATAAGGTACCTACTTTCAACGGAACCGGACAGTATTATTTCTATACCCTCCAAGAGAGTTATTTCCAAGAGCAAACCTATACACAAGAATACATCCCCTATATCCACCGAAACCAGAAAGACTTACTGTACGTTGGTTTGTTCTCAGCCATCCTAATCCTCGTGATCGCCTGTTTCAATTATGCCAACCTAAGTTTCTCCCGCATTTTGCAACAGGTAAGGATGATCTACACCCAGAAGGTGATGGGAGCATCGGCTGGGCAAATCCATCGCCAGCTATTCTTGGATACTTTCCTTACCGTGCTGATCGCTTTCTTTTTATCCTTGTTACTTACACTAGATTTCCTGCCGGCTTTCAACCGGATCGTTTCCGGACGTATCTCCTTGGGATTTTTCTTTAGTGGACAGGTCTTACCTGTGATCGTGGCACTCATCCTAGCTCTATCCATTATCCCCTCATTATATATGAGCCATAAGATCAACTCCCTTTCCCATTCCGAGTATAAATCATTCACCACCGGTACCCGGAAGCGGGCAATCATAAGCGGGCTCTCCATCTTACAATTCGCCATCTCAATAGCTCTGGTATTCGCCACGCTAACCGTACGGCAGCAACTAACGCTCACTCAGACAAACGGTGAACGTTACCGGGACCTCATCGAAATAGCCGACTGGAGTGGGAACCATATACAGACCTTCTCTGAAGAGATCCGGCGTTATCCTTCCATAGAAGAGATGTGCCTTTCGAGAAGCGGGATCATACAGTTCAACTTGCGGACAATGGTCTTGAAAGACGAAAACGGAAACGAACTAAATTATACGCTAGGCCAATACGAAGGTGATAGTACTTTCCTAAAGGTTATGAAGATAAACATTCTTCAAGGGCTCTCAGAGCGAGAGGCTCTAAAACAATACAGCACACCCGTCTATATTAACGAACAATACGCACGTTTGCTCGTGCCCAAAGGCGAGAATCCCGTGGGTAAGCCTGTCCGCCTTTACGACACTGAATTCGGGAAGATGGAAAAGGAGGGAGAACCGATAGCGATTATAGCAGGGATCGTGGAGAATCTATATACAGGAACCTTACGACAAGAGGTTTACCCTAGCTTGACCTACCTAACGCATACTCCCCCCTATAACCTCGTCCAAGTCCGACTGAAAAAAGAGCACAGAGCCGAGGCTCTAGCTTTACTGCAACAAACATGGGAAAAGATCAATCCCAACGTACCTTTCGAATACCAAGATATATACGAGGAATTTATGTTATCTAACCGAAAAACGATCGAACTGGCACATTTGCTCATCATGTACTCGATCATCAGCCTCCTGCTAACCGCCTTCGGATTATTCGGCATGGCTCTCTATGCCATCCAGCAGCGTACGAAAGAAATCGGTATCCGTAAGGTAAACGGGGCTACGGCCGGGGAGATCTTGTATCTATTAAATCGTCGGTTTATCGGCTGGGTAGGGATCGCTTTCGCGATTGCCGTTCCTATCACGTGGTATTCGCTGAGTTGTTGGCTGGAGAATTTCGTATATCGGGTGGACATATCCATAGGAACATGCCTGCTGTCCGGCGGTATCGTATTGATAGTTACGCTACTGACCGTAAGCAGGCATAGTTATAAGGCGGCATCCCGTAATCCCGTAAATGCCTTACAGAGCGAATAGCGAAAAGGAATATTTTGGATACTCACCTCAGTGTCTTCTCATCAAGGAATGCATCACAATCATCATACAAATTGAAAACTAATTCCTCGGGAATTACCGACCTTGATCGCCACGTTTCGATGGAGGAATAAAAACGTTCGAATAACTCCTCCTCCAATCGCTCGGTTTGCTGCATATACCCATTGCCGCTTAGATTGAAAAGTAATTCCCAATGGAAATAACTTTCCGTATTCGTCCCCCGATGATAACTGTAAATCTTATCCTGAAGCATGTTCGACGCGTCACATAACGGAGCATGTTTATTTTGATCGACAGTTAACGCCTTGGGCAACTTCTTATCGGCACCTTTCAACCAAACCGGAACCGCAGGAGTAACCGGTGGGTAACCGATAACCGTCCACATCGTAGTGAACGAAGCATCCTCGTCCGGCCGTACACCTTAAATAGCCACAGCGCAAGAGGTACTTCTACGAGCGATAAAATCCTGCTCCGCAAACCAACTGGAAGTCTCTGGCTTATTATGTTTTCCATCTTTCAAGTCGATACCCATCAAAGGATTATGGAACGAGCGAGATAAATGGGACCGCACACAATTCTTCAAGTTTTCCGCATCGCGATTTTTCCACATAATCGGACGTCCGTCAGGTGTTACCTTGCCAGAAATGATAGCCGACGTGCAAGCATTGGCAAATTCCATGGCTCCTGATAAAACAAGAGCCATGAGACACAATATATTTCGTTGCGTACTCATCCGACAACTACATACATTTGTTATAAAACAACGCATTCATGAACAACTTACTAGTTCCAAAGAAGTAAGAACGGAAATTCATATCATCAGCAAAAACAATCACCTTACCGCTTCTATAAGGTTTCACCATTATAGCAGGCTCCTCTCTCAATAGGTTCGCATTATCCGCCGACAAGAATCCCGACAACAAGGGCTTCTTGGTATAATATAAAGGCGAAACATATGGATCCCTATCTTTCTGGAAAATGATATCATTCGTTTTTATAACAGCGATCTCATCTTGATCAAGTCCCCAAGCTAGCGGATGCGTCTTATCCAAATGACAGTTCAGAATTACCCCTTTGATCAACTTTCCGGCTTTTGCTTCCGCCTTATCCGCAAAAGAACGATAAACCGATAAGCTGTCCGCCTTTTCAAGCAATGTTTCCTTTGTCTTTAAAGAGATAAGCCCTTGTTTGCTAGCCCATGCGCTAGCCTTTCCGGTAGCGATCAACACTCCTCCGGCAGCAACCCACTCCTTCAAGGCAGTCTCGGTACCCTTAGTTAGATTTGGAACACCATTAGCCACAATGATAACATTGTAAGCCTTCAAGTCCTTGCCTGTCAAAGACGGGTTCTCTATCAATACCGGACGCATCTGAAAACGCTTATCCAACAAGAACCAAATCTCACCCGATTCCGGGATACTTACGCCACGTCCTACCAACATAGCCACTTTCGGCTGCTCCAATGGTTTAAAAGCCGGGCTGCCAAAATCCACATCAGCCATCAATCCCGTGTTGGCCGAATAGATATCCACTCCTGTATTTTCCGCCAACTCATCCAATGTCGCATAGAGCACATCCGAAGGAAGCGGCTGATTATGCGTCAATACCTGGTAGGTACCATAGCCCATCGTCCATTCTCCCTCTTCGTTCTTAAATTGGAACGGACGGTTGGTCGCACTGACCCGAATCCCCTTACGCTGCAACTCATAGACTACCTTAGGCGCATAAAACTCCCGGTTCTCAAACACATACCCCACCCGGCTTTCCCCGCCGATGAGCCGTCCTTGCGGAAAATCATTTCGCTCAATCCGATCACCCATCAATCCGGCGACACTCTTCACCGGAGCACACTCCAAGTTAAACGCATGCGGGAACGTCCATGTAGAGATATCATAGAAAGTACTATCCGTATATTCTAAACAATCCTCCATAAGCACCTTAACCATCGTACTGTATTTTTGCGCCACCGGAATGACATAGGCTGAACCTTTTTGGAACTCCTTGTTACCTGCGGCTTGATAGTCCTTCGCCAACTGATAGACCTCGATATGATGACGGGCCATATTCTCCAAGAAATGAAAAGCGACAGACTTAGATCCGCGTGTATCGAACACATAGCCCTGTACCGCCTCCTTCCGCACCTCAGAAGCCGTACGTTCATAATATTCCTTCTGATAAGCCAGCAAACGGGTACGCATCGCCTTGGCCGCTTCCAGCGTAGCGCAAGAGGCTAATGCCTGATTCCGGATCGTCCAGCCAAAGGTCCATTCCCCGCTCGGGGTATTACGCAAATGTCCGCGCGTGGAACCTTGCTCATATAGCAGACAAACGGATCCATGCGCATCTCCATAAGCAGCCCCTTTTCCGTAATAGAAGTCATCATAACCCTCCTTCGAATAATAAGTCGTCCCAATCCGATCGAGTGCCTTTGCCGTATAAGAAGAAATCTCGGCTGTCAAGTCTTGATTAAGCTGGGGAGTAAACGGATGGGTACGCTTAGGATGTCCCGGACTGAAATAATAAGGACGTAACGCCCCTTGCTCATGTTGATCCACGACCACATTGGGCAACCATTCAAAATATCCATTTAAGCCATTGATCCCCTCGGGATGTTGTGCCATAAGCAAGTCGCGATTACAATCGATCCAATAATGGTTCGTACGACTGGAAGGCCAAGGCTCGGTAAACTCACGTGATTTTATATCGCTAACATTCGTGAAACTTCTAGAGGAATTCACCCACGACGCAAACCGATTGATTCCATCCGGATTGGCTCCGGGAGTCATCACGACAATCTCTTGGTCTAGTAATTCCTCGATCTCAGGCCCTTGTGCCGCCGCCAAATGATAGGCAACAGCCAACGAAGCGTTCACACCCGATGCCTCATTTCCATGAATGCTATAAATCAAGCTTACGATCACAGGCATGTCGTCTATCACTATGCTTCTCGATTTCGCCACGTCGCTCAACTTTAAGTGCTCCTCCTTCAGTCGATCTATATTCTTTTGGTTCTCGGCCGAAGTAAACACGACCTCTATAAAAGGACGGTGCTGATAGGTACGCCCCGTCTCCCTAATCGTGACACGGTCGCTGCATTGCGCCAATGTTCTCATATATTCCACTACTTGATCCCATCCGGCATGTTGTTCTCCAAGCTGGAATCCCAAGATTTTTTCCGGGGTAGGAACCTGAGGGTCATAAACCTGAGAACCTTCCGGCAAGAAATACGTTAAATCATACGGATACTCATCCGCTTGTGGTTGAGCAAAAACACCTGTCGCCAAGAAGATTGGCAACAGGCACATTAAAAAAAATCTTCTCATAACTATTTATTTACTTTATGGATTCGGTTCGCAAAGCGGATTCAGTTGAGTCTCCTTATCAGGAATAGCCCATTGCCAATCCCTATGTCCGGCCGGACGATATCTGTTCCCGTTACCCGTCACCGTTCCATCTCCATACATATTGTAATTAGAAGCTTCTGGATCCACCACTTTAGGCATTGCGTCTTTGTTCCAATATTCAATCAAACCATTCGGGAAAACCTCAGGACGAGGAGCCGGTCCACGGTCCAAATCCATATTCAAACGTTTCAAATCGAACCAACGGAAACCTTCCCCCCAAAGCTCTATGCGACGTTGAGTCATCACCTCTTCTATCAAGTTTTCGCCCGTTTTCGTAGACAATGTATACTCCGGATCCCGATGACTTGCCAGCGGATAAAGAGCCTGAGCCGCTTTGCCTGGCTCCCCAGCACGTGCATATCCCTCCGCCATGATCAACATCATCTCCGGCAAGCGCATGAAAGGAACATCCCGGCCACCTTTCGTCGTAGGATCCGATACGATAAACTTATTGGCCATATAATTAGCATACGCTTTACTGTTACACTCCGCCCGGATCGGTCGCGGAAGAGTATTGGGATCGGTCGCCCTCGGAAACCAAATTCCTTTACGCACATCGGTATCACTGATCTTGTCGTATAACTTATTATAAATCGCACGAGGGGTATTGCCATTATACGAAATGATCTCATTCGACATATATCCATGGAAGTGAGTCAAGTTCGGAGCTTGCTGCAACAAAGGATTCGATCCCCACAACCATTCTGTATTTGATTGATCGCTAAAACGATCATTCAATGTCGTATAGGTATCATCTTGCAATTTGGCTCCTGATAGATCAACGACCAATTTAGCCATTTCAGCCGCTTCCAACCATTTACCTTGCGTCAATAAGATACGAGCCTTCAAACCGCGAGCCACGTGCAAATCAATATGCGACTTATTAGTCCGTTTCTCCCCCGTAGCACCCAATAATTGGATCGCCAAGTCGATATCCTCATTGATCTGCGTATACACCTCCTCTACAGAAGCTCTCGCTCTCGGCTCCGTTGAGTTATCGTTACGAATTACCACACCCAATTGCGTGTTATCGCCCTCTGCCTTATAACGGCCGCCATACATCTGTACCATCGTGAAATAGGCGAAAGCCCGGTAAAAATGGGCTTGCCCCTTGATATAATTCCTCTCGCTCTCCAAACCTTCCGCAGCATCGATATTATCGATAATCATACTACTGTTAGAGATAAAATATTGCAACAAGCGATAAAAATGGGTCGCGCTACCGATCGTCGCATTCCGATGGCTCGACCATTGAGCCTGCTTTTGGAACTGCGCATTGCTGTACGTATATACCAAATCATCCCCCATCACCTCATACCAAATCATCAACATATCGTAACCGCCATAAAAAGCCGAACTAGACAGATCACCCGTCCACATCAATTTATGCAAGCCATTTACAGCCAACATAGCCGATTGGGTATCATTGAACACTGCTTGCTCATCCACCGTTTGTGTGGAAGTTGTCTCCAAAAAATCCTCCTTGCAGCCATTGAATAATACCACAAGAGATAGCAACACTACTATATATATATTTTTCATATTGAACATGATTTAAAAAGTAAGATTCAAACCAAAAGTAAATACTCTCGCAGGCAAATAAACATCCGCATTACCACTATATCCTGAGAATATGTTTGAACGAGGGAAAATACCTTTTCGTTTCGTCAGCAAGAATAGATTCTCTCCTGACGCATATACCCGGAGTCCTTGCATGGAAACCTTCTCCAGCCATTGCTTCGGCAGATCATAGCTCAAAGTAGCGGAAGCCAACTCCAACATATTCGAGCTGATCAACCAACGAGTAGAAGTTCCCGCATTCATATTCGTATCTGCGAAATCCTCGATGCGAGGCACATTCGTGACATCGCCCGGTTTCTGCCAACGATTCAAGATATCCACATGCTTGTTGGAAGTCAAGGATGCGGATCCTGAAGGCTGTGTCATCAAATCAGAATATCCTACATCATACATCTTGCCACCTAGCTGGAAGTTAAACAACAGGCTTAAAGAAAGATTCTTCCAAGATACGTTCGTATTAAGACCTCCCGATACCTTCGGTGTAGATTCTCCGGCCCAATCATAAATGGCCTCATTCACGTTAGTCGTATATGTTTTTCCATCCACCTCTACCAGGTCGACAGACTCCACCGTCAGTTCCGGATCCGGCACATAGATAGAGTTTCCGGTAGCAGGATCTACTCCCGCCCACTGGCGAAGATAAAACTCATAGCGCGAATGTCCCTCTTCCACCCGATGTACTCCGCTGTTATAAGGTTCTACCGGCAAAGAGGTAATCCGATTTTTCAACCATGTAGCGTTAATTCCCACAGACCACGTCCAATCCTTCGTCTGGATGATTCTTCCGTTCAAATCAACTTCCACACCTCGATTGTACATCGTACCTGCATTCTTATATGCGCTGGTAGTACCCGTATCCGGTGCTTGCGGGATCGAGAACAATAAGTTGCTGGAACGGCGATCGAAATACTCTACACTACCCGACAAACGGCTTTTAAACAACTCAAACTCTAACGCCACATCGCCATTGCGAGACACCTCCCATTGCAAATCCTTATTACGAACGACACGTTGCTGGATATAACCGGCCTCCAATCCGTTCATGGCCTGCTCGTAAGCCGCTTGCCACGCATAGTAGCTACCGATGGCATCATTACCCACCTCACCGTAAGCGACACGCAACTTCAGCAAATCGATGAAATCAAGATCTTCCATGAAACGCTCCTCGTCAATACGCCAACCAGCTCCTACCGAGAAGAATGTACCCCAACGGGAATCCTTGTAAAAGCGGGAGGATCCGTCGCGGCGCACGGATGCAGAAAGGAAATAACGGCTGTTATAGTCATAGTTCGCACGGGCAAGGAATCCCTCCGTCTTGTAGGTATTCGTATAAGAGTCTTGCTCGTCCGGCACCGAATAATTGCTGAACTCAAAGTTGCCATTATGGATGGTCTGGTTTTGCATGGAGCCTTTCAGGTAATTGTACTCATAATCATAACTCTCATGTCCTAATAAGACATCGACATGGTGATTGCCGAAATTCTTTGTATAGGAGAGCAATTGGTTGAACGTCCAAGTTGTCTCAAACGAAACGGTCTTCGTGCTTGACCCCACCTCAGTCTTCTCCGGATAATAGATACTGGCCGAATGCCCTAAACGAGAGCTTGTTCCCACGGCTCCGTTCACCGTAAACTTGAAATCATTCAAGAAACGGATCTCCGCATACAATTTCGCATTCAATTGATTCCGCTTGTATCCGTTGCTGATATTTTGCAACTCAATAGCCGGGTTATTACCAGAGATATACGCACGCGAAGGCGCTTCCACACCCTCCTCGATCGTATAGGCCTGACCGAAGTCGTACACTTTATTACCATTGGCATCCAGCACATATTCTTTGGTACGAGGATCGTGTACATGGATCGGATAGATCGGTCCGATATAGCGAGTGAATCGGAAAGGGTTGTTGTTATTTCCCGAAGCTTGCGACTGCTGCCCTTCCGCCTTGCTGATATTCCCAGAAAGCGTACCGCCAATCTTCAAGAACGAGGTGATCTGCGAGTTAACATTCGTATTCAAGGTATATCGGTCAAACTTCGATCCGATGATATAACCACCTTCCGTCAGATAACCGGCGGAAAGATAATAATCCGACTTATTATTACCTCCGCTCACGCTCACGCCTATATCCGTACGGCTGCCCGTGCGCTGGATAGCGTCTTCCCAATCGGTATCATCCGCCCACATGAACGTAGCGTTCGGGTTAAGCACACCGTTCGCATCCACGACCTGATCGTCCGGCACGTTAAACGGATTGAAGCCCAGCGTTCCTGAAATCAAGTTTTGAGCGGCTGCCATTCCCGCTTGCTCTGGTGACGCACCACCACTTATCAACTGGTTGCGTGCGCTCTCCCAATATACTTTCAAATAATCATTCACGCCCAATCGTTCATAATCCTGACTTTGCCGATTCGTGAATCCTTGGTTGATTTTCACATTCACCGACATACGATCCTTACTACCCGTCTTGGTGGTTATCAAGATAACACCATTACCACCTCGTGCGCCGTACAGAGCTGCAGATGAGGCATCTTTCAAAACAGACATACTCTCTATATCATTGGGATTGATACTACTGATACTCTGATCGTAGGGCATACCGTTAAGTATAATCAAAGGGGTATTCGTCGCAGAAATAGAGCCCAATCCGCGAATATAGATATCCGAATCTGAACCGGGCTGACCACTGGCTGAGGCTACTTGCACACCCGGCGTAGATCCTAGTAAGGCTGAAGTTGCCGATGTAACAGGACGAGCCTCTATCTTCTCTGACTTCAGCAAACTGGCAGATCCAGTAAACGTACTTTTCTTAGCCGTACCATAGGCCACGACCATCACCTCATCCAATGTTTCCGAATCATCCTCCAGAAGTATCATCATCTCTGATTTGATCGGAAGCGTTTGCGAAGTCATGCCAACAAAAGATACGGTAAGCGTACGGGCATTTGCCGGCAAGTTGTCCAATGAGAAACGTCCCTCCACATCTGTAATTGTACCGATTGTTGTACCTGTCACAACAATATTAGCACCAATGACCGGCTCGTTATCAACTCTTTGCAAAACACGTCCTGCAACTTTCCGGGATTGTTGTTCAATGCCATTTAAATAAGAAGTAGGCAAAGCCTCGGCAGAAACACTACCTGCCACTGAAAAAGCCAATAAAAAATGAGCTAAAAGCACGTTTTTAAAAGTCAAACAACGAATGCATCCTTTTAGTCCGTGCATATTGTCAAAAAGATTCATAATAATAGTTTTAGATTTTAATTTATCAAACACAATAACATCCGCAAGATCAGAATAAATATTATAACATTATGAGAAAAGTCCCCCACTTCTATTGCTTAGGGCAATAAGCGGGGGACTTTTCTGTACCATGAGTGACACAAGTAATTTCTGTTATGTGCAGGTAGCAGAGTGGATTATGAATATCCGCTTGCCGGGGTGCATTGAACAGATTTTAAATATCAGTCTTTTTTGTTCTGCTGATTAAATATGCTCTGCCACCAAAGAATATTATTCCTGCACCTGATAATACTAGTGTTACGATAAAAGGCAGAGAGTTATTTTTTTCTCCGGTAGAAGGAGAACCTTTTTGTCCTGATGGAAGTTCGGGTTCCTCAGAGTAAGTGTCTGTATCATCATTGTTGTGTGAAGTCTTTTTGACTTTTGGAGCCGGTGTGTTTTTAGGATTATCAGTGTCAGTTGGTGTATCAGTGTCAGTTGGTGTATCGGTGTCTGTCGGTGTATCAGTGTCCGTTGGGACAGGAGTGTCCGTCGGAGCAGAAGTGTCTGTCGGTGGAGCAGTCTGCGACGGTGTATTTAAAGGAAGTGTTGGAGCAGTCTGCAATGGCGTGTTTATGGGAAGTGTTGGAGTTACACTTGGTGTAACTGTCGGTGTCTGGGTGTTAGTCTTACCGGGAACAACAGGTGTATTCGATGGTGATGGAGCCGGCGATGGATTTGGAATCGGCGTTGGAGCCGGTGTCGGCGAAGGTGTGATTGCCGGACCGGTTGATGAAGTTGCATCAGGTGTTGCCGATGGAACGATAGCTGACGGACTAGCCGGAGGAACTACAGACGGCGAAGCTGACGGGGCAACGGTTGGTCTGACAGACGGCTTAGAAGTCGGAGCAGTTGTCGGTTTAACAGTCGGAGTAGTTGTCGGTTTGACGGTCGGTTTAACAGTCGGAGCAGTTGTCGGTTTAACGGTCGGCGTAACAGTCGGAGCAGTCGTTGGTTTGACAGTCGGAGTAGTCGTCGGTTTGACAGTTGGCTCGATAGTTGGAGCAGCCGTCGGTTTGACAGTCGGTTTAATAGTTGGAGCAGTCGTTGGTTTAATTGTCGGTTTTGCTGTAGGTGCAGTTGTTGCAGGAGTCGGAGTGCCCTGGTCACGAGGAACTTCACCGTAAGGATAAAAATGTCCTTCTGCTGCACAGCATGAAATCTTTTCAACTATATATCCGCCCTCGAAACAACCACCTGATATTTTTATATCAGCATTTGGAGCAAGAACATGACCAGCAAGGTATTCAAAAGCAAGTTTCTGCGTCTGAGGGAAGTTCCAGATAAGTTTTACACCTGACAGATCCATTTGACCTGACTGAATCGTTGAAGCACTTTTAAGGTTTTTAAGTCCGTGTGCATCATCAAGAAGATATGCATTTTTTTGCTTATTATCAGGTGAGATATAAAATGTTTTACCATCACCTTTGGAGGCTGATATAAATACGGCTTTTTGTTTATCACCTGATTTTACAAAATCATAACTGCCGCCTAGGGCAATAGGCTTACCTTTTTCAAAGCTGATAATATGCTCCGTTGAAACAAGCTCATCTAAATCCTTAACTCCATCAATAAGAATCCAGTCAGCCTGTTTTGAAATACTTTCAG